>JAESGQ010000021.1_pt1 | contig 273626 bp, 261 predicted proteins | sample 9266251 | NCBI WGS metagenome assembly JAESGQ01 (sample SAMN17056778, study PRJNA650883) | algae metagenome | isolation source: Kaiparowitsia implicata GSE-PSE-MK54-09C and co-occurring heterotrophs from... | place: USA: Kaiparowits Plateau, Grand Staircase Escalante National Monument, UT ...
TGCTGGATCGCGCCGGAGATACCGACGGCGATGTACAGCTGTGGCGCAACGATCTTGCCGGTCTGGCCGACCTGCATATCGTTCGGTACGAAGCCTGCGTCGACTGCGGCGCGCGAGGCACCTACAGCAGCGCCCAGCTTGTCAGCCAGAGCGTACAGGTGCTTGAAGTTGTCACCGTTCTGCATGCCGCGGCCGCCGGAAACGACGATCTTGGCAGCGGTCAGCTCAGGACGATCGGACTTGGCCAGCTCTTCGCCAACGAAAGCCGATTTGCCAGCGTCAGCTGCGCCGCCAACTGCCTCAACGGCAGCAGAACCGCCTTCAGCAGCAACCGGATCAAAACCAGTGCTACGCACAGTGATGACTTTAACGGCAGCGGACGATTGCACGGTGGCGATGGCGTTACCGGCGTAGATCGGACGCTTGAAAGTGTCAGCGCTTTCAACAGCGATGATTTCCGAGATCTGATCAACGTCCAGCGCAGCGGCAACGCGCGGCAGGATGTTCTTACCGTTGCTGGTGGCAGCAGCCAGGATGTGGCTGTAGCCCTTGCCCAGTTCGGCTACCAGCGGCGCGACGTTTTCCGGCAGCTGGTGAGCGAAAGCGGCGTTGTCAGCAACCAGTACCTTGGCCACGCCAGCAATTTTGCCAGCAGCTTCGGCAGCAGCGCCGCAAGCAGAACCGGCAACCAGAACGTGGATGTCACCACCGATCTTCGCAGCAGCTGCAACAGTGTTCAGCGTGGCAGGAGCCAGGGCGGCATTGGTGTGTTCAGCGATAACCAGGATAGTCATTTAGATTACCTTCGCCTCGTTCTTCAGTTTCTCGACCAGTTCAGCCACGGACTTGACCTTGATGCCGGCGCTGCGGGTAGCAGGCGCTTCGACTTTCAGGGTTTTCACGGTGGAAGCGGTGGAAACGCCCAGATCAGCCGGGGTAACAGTTTCCAGCGGCTTTTTCTTGGCTTTCATGATGTTCGGCAGCGACGCATAGCGCGGCTCGTTCAGACGCAGGTCGGTGGTCACGATAGCCGGCAGGTTCAACGCAACGGTCTGCAGACCGCCGTCGATTTCGCGGGTTACGTTGACCTTGTCACCGGCAACTTCCACTTTGGAAGCGAAGGTGCCCTGGCCGAAACCAGTCAGCGCGCCCAACATCTGGCCAGTCTGGTTGTTGTCGCTGTCGATGGCCTGTTTGCCCATGATCACCAGCTGCGGCTGCTCTTTATCGACCACTGCTTTAAGCAGTTTGGCCACAGCCAGAGAGTTCAGCTCGTCGCTGGATTCAACCAGGATGGCACGGTCAGCACCCAGCGCCAGCGCGGTACGCAGCTGCTCTTGAGCAGTGGCCGGGCCGATGGTTACGACAACGATCTCGCTCGCCACGCCTTTCTCTTTCAGGCGTACAGCTTCTTCCACGGCGATTTCGCAGAAAGGGTTCATCGACATCTTGACGTTGGCAAGATCAACGCCGCTGTTGTCCGCTTTGACGCGAACTTTGACGTTGTAGTCGACCACTCGTTTGACAGCTACAAGAACCTTCATGGATTCCTCGTTACTCTCCGGTGAATAAGAATGTCGCCAGAAGCGAACATGGCGGGAACTACAGACCGGCCGGAACCGGGAGTCGACCAATAACGGCAGACACAAAACCGCCCGTATCTTGACCGCACGACCTAGACTGGTCAATACAACGAACCGGCCAATCGTCAGCGATGTAGTAAGATTCTAACAGCCCTACAGAAAATTCAAACAAACGTTTGTATTGGCCCATCCGAAGGGTCTGGATATAATGCGCCAGCATCGCTCATGGAACGAGCTCGATCGCCAAATAAAATTAGAGAGCCCTGAGTAGGAGATTGCCTGTGGAACGCGAATTTATGGAATTCGACGTCGTCATCGTCGGCGCCGGCCCTGCTGGTTTGTCCGCCGCCTGCCGACTGAAGCAGAAAGCCGCCGAAGCCGGCAAAGAAATCAGCGTCTGCGTGGTCGAAAAAGGCTCCGAAGTCGGCGCACACATTCTTTCCGGTGCGGTGTTCGAGCCGCGCGCATTGAATGAACTGTTCCCAGACTGGAAAGAGCTCGGCGCTCCGCTGAACACTCCGGTCAAGCGCGATGACATCTACGTGCTCAGCAATGCCGAGAAGGCCACCAAGGTTCCGGACTTCTTCGTACCCAAGACCATGCACAACCATGGCAACTACATCATTTCCCTGGGCAACCTGTGCCGCTGGCTGGCGCAACAGGCAGAAAACCTCGGCGTAGAAATCTACCCAGGCTTCGCCGCTCAGGAAGCACTGATCAACGAAGAAGGCGCGGTCTACGGCATTCTCACCGGCGACCTGGGTGTCGACCGCGAAGGTCACCCGAAAGAGGGTTACTACACCCCAGGCATGGAATTGCGTGCCAAGTACACCCTGTTCGCCGAAGGCTGCCGTGGCCATATCGGCAAGCAGCTGATCAAGAAATTTGACCTCGACTCCGAAGCCGACGCTCAGCATTACGGCATCGGCATCAAGGAAATCTGGGACATCGACCCAGCCAAGCACGAGCAAGGCCTGGTAGTACACACCGCCGGCTGGCCGCTGGACATCGTTGCTAGCGAAAACACTGGCGGCTCCTTCCTCTATCACCTGGAAAACAACCAGGTGGTAGTCGGTCTGATCGTCGACCTGTCGTACAGCAACCCGCACCTGTCGCCGTTCGATGAGTTCCAGCGCTACAAGCATCACCCAGTGATCGCCCAGTACCTAGAAGGCGGCAAGCGCGTCGCTTACGGTGCTCGCGCCATCTGCAAAGGCGGCCTCAACTCGCTGCCGAAGATGGTCTTCAACGGCGGCGCCCTGATCGGTTGCGACCTCGGCACCCTGAACTTCGCCAAGATCAAGGGCAGCCACACTGCCATGAAGTCCGGCATGCTCGCCGCTGACGCCGTGGCTGACGCGCTGTTCGCAGGCAAGGAAGGCGGCGACCAGCTGACCGGCTACGTCGATGCATTCAAAGCCAGCTGGCTGTACGACGAGCTGTTCCGCAGCCGTAACTTCGGCCCAGCGTTGCACAAGTTCGGCCCGCTGGTTGGCGGCGGCTTCAACTGGCTCGACCAGAACATTTTCGGCGGCAAGATCCCCTTCACCCTGCACGACACTAAGCCGGATTACGCTTGCCTGAAGCCGGCAGCAGATGCGCAGAAGATCAGCTACCCGAAACCCGACGGCAAACTCAGCTTCGACAAGCTCAGCTCGGTATTCCTCTCCAACACCAACCATGAAGAGGAACAACCCTGCCACCTGAAGCTCACCGACCCGAGCATTCCGCTGAGCAAGAACCTGCCGATGTACGACGAACCGGCGCAGCGCTACTGCCCGGCCGGCGTTTACGAAATCGTCACCAAGGAAGATGGCGAGCAGAAGTTCCAGATCAACGCGCAGAACTGCGTGCACTGCAAAACCTGTGACATCAAGGACCCGGCCCAGAACATCAACTGGGTGGCCCCTGAAGGTACAGGCGGGCCTAACTACCCCAATATGTAAGACGCAAAAAAGGCTCCCTCGGGAGCCTTTTTTATTGCGCTGAATACAACCGCTAGAGAGAAAGAAGATCAGTCCGGCTGCGGGCCGATGGGGAAAAATTCGCCACTGCTCCACACACCCAGCCAGGTTTTGCCATCGATCTCGCGCGAAACCGCCAGCTCGACCAGCTGATAGAACACATTGCGATGGATCAGCGCCTCAAGATTGCTCCGCACATGCACATAAGGCGCGGGCTCCTCGGTCAGGGCGTCCAGTTCGACCCGCAGCGGATGCTCGCTGCTGGCCACCACCTCATCCTCGACATTGGTGACAAAGCGCAACACCTGCGTCTCGCCCTCACCTTCCACCTGCAGAGTGACGGCCACAAAGGGCGCGTCATCCACCCGGATGCCGACCATCTCCACCGGCGTCACCAGCACGTATTTATCGCCATCACGGCGAATGATGGTGGAGAACAGTTTGACCATCGGCTTACGGCCGATCGGCGTACCCAGGTAATACCAGGTGCCGTCGCGGGCGATACGCATGTCGATATCCCCGCAGAACGTCGGGTTCCACAGGTGCACCGGTGGCAACCCCTTGCCTTCGCCTTTGGGTATTTGCGCCAGCAGATCGCCGGCCTTGCCTGAATCAGTCATCAATCAATGCCCCAAGCCCAACAAACGCCGCGCGTAATCCTGCAGCGCCGGACCGATCAGGTCCTCAGGCTTGGCATCATAAAGCGTCAGGAAGCCTCCGCGGCTACGAATGCGCGTGGTATCGACCAAATAGCGGGTATTGGTCTCGATCAGCATCAACTGAATCACCCCGCGATCGGTGCCTAGGCGGTCCAGCGCCTCCTGGTCCTCCCACTCCTCCACCGTGCCGATGCGATCATCGGCATAGGCAAAGCGGCTGTACAGCAGATAATGCGCCCCGGCTTCACGGGCCGCAGCCAGGGACTCTTCCAAGCCAAGCGGCGATTGGGCGCGGCGCACCATAGGGAAGTATTCGATAAAGCCTTTGTAAGCTTCTTCGGCCACCACATTGGGCCGTGGGTGGGCACCGCCCGGCGGCACAAAATGGCCCTGGGCGATGTAGATAAAGGAGTCGGCCTGCAAGCGCCACGGACTGGCCCGACGCATCTGGCTGTGATCGAGCACGCCGACATCGCCCAGTTGATAAATCGCCTCATCCGCAAGATCACTGGCCTTCATGCAGCCGCTCAGCAGCAACACACCCACTATCAGCAACAGACTACGCATCACGCTTCTCCCGCAGCCGGTGACAAAAAACCGGCGGATAGCGCATAGATGCAGATTTCACGCCAGCGCGGCGACATTACAAGCCGCGCTGCCACTCCTGACGTAATCGCGCCTGTTGCGGCTGCTCGATCGCCTGCCGCACCTGTGCCAGCAGGCGCTGTTTGTCAGCGCCAAGAGTGCCCTTGAGCACCAGATAGTTGGAGGCATGGTCACTGCGAAATACCGTGTCGCGCAGCTCCAATCCCTGCAGCAGACGCTCCACTTCAACAAACAGCTGCTGCTGACCGAGCGGCTGGAAGTCGGCAAAACCTTCGCGAAACCGCGCCTCGCCCGTGGGGAAACTCACCACCAGGGTCGAGAGAAATTCCGGCTGCGCCTCATTCATCAGACGCGCCGAGTTATCCGCGTGCTGCTTACTCAAGCCCGGCCCACCCAGACCATTGAGAATCATCACCGAGCGGGTGATGCCGGCCTGCCCAAGCTTGTCCAGCGCGCTCAGGCTGGACTCATAGGTCTCGCCCTTATTGACCCGCGCTAGCACCTCATCATCACCCGACTCGCAGCCGACATAGGCCATACGCAGCCCAGCATCGGCCAGCTCCTTGAGTTCATCTACGGACTTCTTGCGCAGGTTGCGCGGCAGGCAATAACTCGATACCCGCTCGACTTCCGGCATGTGTTCACGAATCGCCTGCAGGATGGTCAACAAACGCCGCGTCGGCAGCACTAGAGCATCACCGTCAGCCAGAAACACCCGCTGCACGATCATCCGTTCACCGGTCAGGCGAATCTCTTCGAGCACCTGTGCCTCATCGCGGGCGCGGAATTTCTTCTGCTCCTGAGTGTACATTTCGCAGAACGTGCACTTATTCCAAGAGCAACCATTGGTCACCGGCAGGATCAGCGAATGGGCTTCGCTAGGCGGACGAAACACCGGTTCGATATAGCTGATGGGGAAATCTTGCATGGTCTTCACTCAAGGCAGGTGGCGGTCTTAACCGCCAATAATCTTCATCACAGTCGCGCCGCCGGAGAACGCTACATCCTGCTTGTCGCCCAGCGCCTTGACCAGTAGCCCCTGCAGCGCAGGTAAGGCCTGGTGGCGCGGCTTGTCGAGCAGGTCGCCGATGTAGTGGCGATTGCTCGATGACAGGCAACCATGCAGCCAGCCGGTCGAGGACAGGCGCAGCCGCGAGCAAGTGCGGCAGAACGGCACGCTTTCATTGGCAATTACGCCGAAGTGGCCCACTCCAGGAATGGCGAAACGCAGCGCGGTGGCATCCAGCGGGGCGTGGGCCTGAATATAGTCGTAGCGACTGCCGATCAGCGCCAGCAGCTCGGGCATGCCGACAAACTGGCGCTGGAAGCCGTTGCCATCTCGGGCCAGGTGGCCCATGCGCATCAGCTCGATAAAGCGCAGCTCGAAGCCATTGGCCAGACAGTAGTCCAGCAGCGGCAACACCTGATCGAGGTTCTTCCCGTGCAACGGCACCATATTGACCTTGATCTGTATCCCCGCCGCCCGGGCCTGCTGCAGGCCATCGAGCACTGTCGCCAGATCGCCGCCACGGGCAATGGTGCGGAATGCCGCAGCGTCGAGGGTGTCCAGGGAAATATTCAAACGGCGGATGCCGCATTCCAGCAGCAGCGGTAGCTTGCGTGCCAGCAGCTGGCCATTGCTGGTTAAGCTGATATCGGCCAAACCGAGCTGGCTGACGCCGCGCAAAAAAGCGTCGAGCTTGGGACTGACCAGCGGCTCGCCACCAGTGATGCGCAAGCGCTCAATACCGGCGGCTTCGATCAGATAGGCCACGCCACGCAGCATGGCTTCGGCCGAGAGCTCGTCCTGAGCTGCTACCAGCCGCTTACCATCGGGTACGCAGTAGGTGCAGGCATAGTTGCAGGCGGCGGTCAGGCTGATCCGCAAATTGCGAAAGCGCCTGCCCTGGCGGTCAACGATCATGCATGACTCCAGCAAAGGTAAGCGCCGAGTATAGGGGCGCCGCCAGCGCAGCAGATTCGTTATCCACCCGCTGAATACCTCAGCTAGCCGGGGTGTCGCCCTCACGCTTACGCTTGTTGCCCATGCGCACACCGATATCCATGAGGAACTGGAAGAAACCTTCCTGATCTTCCAGCACGTTGCTCCAGAATGGCGAGTGATACAGCGCCACAGCGCCGTGCACCAACGCCCAGGCGGCGCAGTAATGGAAGTACGGCGGCACGTCTTCCAGCTTGCCTTCGGCGATGCGGCCCTTGATCAGCTGGGTTAGGCGCTCGAAGTTGGAGGCGCGGATCTTGTGCAGCTGCTCGACCATCTCCGGCACTTGATTGCCCTTGACCACCTTCTCTTCCAGGCGGTCAAACAGGCGGTAGCGCTGCGGGTCGCGCATGCGGAACTCGAAGTAGGCGCGCGACAGGGATTCCTTGTCGCGGTCGATATCGGCCGAGTGCAGCAGCTCGTTGAGATCGCGCTCATAATCGAGCATCAGGCGCAGATAGATCTCCGCCTTGGACTTGAAATGTTTGTAGATGGTGCCTTTGCCAATACCAACCGTGTCAGCAATCATCTCCACAGTCACGCTGTCTTCACCCTGGTCGAGGAAGAGTTTCAGTGCTGTGTCGAGAATTTCCTGTTCGCGGCGGCGAAACTCACGGACCTTGCGGGGTTCTTTATGCATAAAAGGACTACGGGGTCAAAAAATCGAAGGCGCGTATTATGCCTAACTAACGGCAAATTGCACGGATCATCCGACCATGTACGCAGTTCATGACGAGTTTCCGCAACTTCCCGGCCTGCGTTATCTGAACCACGCAGCCGTTTCACCTTGGCCACAGCGGGCAGTCGATGCGGTCAACCGCTTCGCCAGCGAGAACGCCCGCACCGGCGCCCGCGACTACCCGGCCTGGCTGCAAGTCGAGCGGCGCCTGCGTGAACGCCTACAGCGTTTGCTCAACGCGCCCTCGCATAGCGATATCGCGCTGGTGAAAAACACCTCAGAAGCCTTGTCCTTTGTCGCCTTTGGCCTGGATTGGCGGGCCGGCGATCAGGTGGTGATCAGCGACGAAGAATTCCCCTCCAACCGGATTGTCTGGGAAGCCCTCGCGCCTCAGGGCGTAGAGGTCGTGCAGGTCAATCTGCATCAGGGTGATGCTGAGGCAGCCCTGCTCGCCGCCTGTGGCCCACGCACACGGTTGATGGCGATCAGCGCCGTGCAGTACGCCAGCGGCCTGCGCTTGGATCTGCCGCGCCTGGGCCAGGGTTGCGAGGAGCGCGGCGTGCTGCTGTGCATTGATGCAATCCAGCAACTCGGCGCCCTGCCCTTTGATGTGCAGGCCAGCCAGTGCGCCTTTGCCATGGCCGACGGCCATAAATGGTTGCTCGGCCCGGAAGGCCTTGGGGTGTTCTATTGCCGAAGCGACCTGCGAGCACAGCTCAAGCTACATGAATACGGCTGGCATATGCTCGAACATGCAGGCGACTACCAGCGCAGCACCTGGGAGCCCGCACGCAGCGCCCGGCGCTTTGAGTGCGGCAGCCCGAACATGCTCGGCGCCATGGCGCTGGAGGCCAGCCTTTCGCTGCTGGAAGAGGTGGGCATGGCAGCAGTCGAAAACGCCCTGCAGGAACGCATGCAGTGGCTACTGGATGGGTTAGGCAAAATCCCTGGTGCACATCTGCACAGCGCAGTGGAACGTCAGCAGCGCGCCGGCATCCTGACCTTCAGCCTGGACGGCTGGGACAACTTGGCTTTGTTCAATCAGCTGAAACAGCAGCAGGTGGTCTGCGCGCAGCGCGGTGCGGGCGTGCGCCTGTCGCCGCACTTCTACACAGAACCCAAGGTTATTGAAGAGACACTGGCGCTGCTGCAGCAGCTGGCGACTGCTTGAGGACTCAGCAGCGCACTCTGTATTCCAAATCCGTTTAAGAATGCCAACAAACGGCCTGGACGTTCGGCAATCTTCACCAATACTGATGAGTACTGGTGTGCGGCGTATCCCCCAAGCGCCCCGCCAGGCAAGGTACCGTGGACCGCGTACCTTGATTTACTCCTAATGGTCTTAACCCGGTCTCATCCCCCAGAGCCCGGGTTTTTTTTGTGCCCAGTTTTATCAAGCAATTGCGATCAAACAACACGGGCCAAAGGGAATAAGCGCTTGAAGTTGGCCGTGGTCTGTTCAGCCAATTGCTCGTAGCTGACACCGCGCAGCACCGCCAGGTACTCGGCCACATCGCGCACGTACTCCGGCAGGTTCGGCTTACCGCGATGCGGGATCGGCGCCAGGTACGGCGAATCGGTTTCCACCAACAGCCGATCGACCGGCACCTGACGCGCCACTTCACGCAGCGCCTCGGCATTGCGGAAGGTGACGATGCCGGACAGCGAAATATAAAAGCCGATATCCAACGCGGCCTTGGCCATTTCCCAATCTTCGGTAAAGCAGTGCAGCACGCCGGCCTGGGGTAGCGCCGCCTCACGCAGCAGCGCCAGGGTGTCGGCACGCGCCTCGCGGGTATGCACGATCACCGGCTTGCCGGTAATCCGCGCCGCATCCAGGTGCAAACGAAAGGACGTTTGCTGCAGCGCGGCCGACTCTGGCTCGTAGTGATAATCCAGGCCGGTTTCGCCGATGGCCACCACCTGCGGATGGTTCAATTCGCCGAGCAACCAATCCAGCGCCGGCGCCGCACCAGACTCAAGGTCCAGCGGGTGCACACCGACCGAGCAATCGACATCGGCATAGCGCTCAGCCAAGCCTTTGACGGCAGCGGCATTGTCGGCGCTGACGCCGATACACAGGAAATGACCAACGCCGCGCGCGCGCGCAGCATCCAGCGCCGCGTCGAGCGAACCGCCATGGGCAGCCAGATCAAGGCGGTCAAGGTGACAGTGGGAATCAACCAGCATGGGGAGCAATCACTTGAGAGTCGCTGCCCCAAAGGAGCAGCGCAAAGGTGAACGGCGAATTACATGGTGTGCGTCGGGCGATCCGAGGTCAGCGCACCGGCCAGGTAGGTTTCGATCTTGTTGCGCGCGGTGTTGTCGCCATCATTGAACTGCACACCTACACCAGCCGCGCGGTTGCCCTGGGCACCCTTGGGGGTGATCCAGACCACCTTGCCGGCGACCGGAATCTTTTCCGGCTCATCCATCAGGTTGAGCAGCATGAACACTTCATCACCGAGCTTGTAGCTCTTGTTGGTTGGAATAAACAGGCCGCCATTCTTGATAAAGGGCATGTAAGCGGCATAGAGCACGGATTTGTCCTTGATTGTCAGCGACAAAATTCCGTTACGCGGGCCCAAGTTAGGAGGCAGACTCATGCGGCATTCCTGATTTTATTCACTTAATGGCCGATTCTAGCCCGGTCCGGGCAAGCTTGCCCACTGCACCAGCAAGGCTTCGAGAAGCAAGACACGGTTAAGGTTAGCCTTGCCGAGGACTTTCTGACGCTGCGCCAGCAACCAATCCTGCATGTTCAGCACTTTCGCCTGCGGGGTTTTATCCGCCAGGTACTGCACCACCTTGCGCATATCAGCCTGGCCTAGCCCGTCTTCATCGCGGGTCAGTTGGTAGCGCAGCATCAACTGCGACCACTGGCAGAACCAGTCGAACAGCAATTGCAGAGACACCGCATTCCAGCTTTCGGCCAGCTGGCTGGGAGCAATCTGCTGTTTGAGCAGCTTCTTCACCCCCTCAACCACCTGCGCGCGCTGAGCGATAACGCCCTGCTCATGCATCTTCAGCGCCGCCAGCGGCGAGCCGGCGGCAAGGAATAGCAACTCGCGATGCTCTTCGGCGCTACAGCCCGGCAACGCCTGCTGCAGCCATGCCAGGCTCATCGCCTCGCTTGGCAACGGACAAGCCTGCTGCACACAGCGGCTTTTCACCGTCGGCAACAGGCGGCTGGGTTGATGGCTGATCAATAGCAGCACGGTATTGCCGGACGGCTCTTCCAGGCTTTTCAGCAGGGCGTTGGCGGCGTTGACGTTCATCGACTCGGTCGGCTCGACCAGCACTACTTTGCGCCCAGCCAGCTGCGCGGTCTGCACCACAAAGCTGACCAGATCACGCACCTGATCAACTTTGATCGCCTTGTCGACCTCTTCCGGCTCCAGAATGTAGTTATCCGGGTGGGTGCCTGCCGCCAGCAAATGGCAGGACTTACACTGACCGCAGGCATCCAGGCCAGCGGGCTGCTGACACAACAACCGCGCCATCAGCCGCTCAGCCAGCGCGCGCTTGCCGATGCCGGCCGGCCCGTGCAGCAGATAGGCATGGGCATGCTGCGCGCGCCCAGCCAGTTGCTGCCAAAGTGAATCCTGCCAGGGGTAAGCGTCAGCCACGCTGCAGCTCCAGCAGTTGCGGCAGCAACTCGTCCAGTGCGCGCTGAACATGACTTAAAGACTGTGCGGCATCGAGAATGCGGTAGCGCTGCGGCTGCTCGGCCGCGCGGCGCAGGTAGGTCTGGCGCACGGCATCGAAGAACTGCCGGCCTTCCTGTTCGAAGCGATCCAACCGACCGCGCGCCGCAGCACGGGCCAGGCCCACTTCAATCGGCAAATCGAACACCAGCGTCAGATCCGGACGTAACGCGCCCTGAACGAACTCCTCCAGCAAGGCGATACGCACCTCGGAGAGACCCCGACCGCCGCCCTGGTAAGCGTAAGTTGCATCGGTAAACCGGTCACAGAGCACCACAGCGCCACGCGCCAAGGCCGGACGAATCACCTGCGCCAGGTGTTGAGCACGCGCGGCAAACACCAACAGCAGCTCGGTGTCGGCCGCCATCGGTTCGTCACTGGGCGCCAGCAGCAGCTCACGCACCCGCTCGGCCAACGGCGTGCCACCCGGTTCACGGGTCAGCAGCACATCGATACCCTGCTCGCGCAAAAGCTCGGCCAGGTAGTCACGATTGGTGCTCTTGCCTGCGCCTTCTGGGCCTTCCAGGGTGATAAACAAACCGCTCACAGGCTGTCCTTACTGATTATTGGGCGCAACTGGGGCCGGGCTCGAACGATAATCCGCGCGGCGCTTGAGCTGATACTCGCGCACAGCCCGGTTGTGCTGATCCAGGGTGTTGGAAAATACGTGACTGCCATCGCCACGGGCAACGAAATACAGGCTGCTGCCCGCCACCGGATTGAGCGCCGCATGGATCGCCTCGCGACCCACCAGGGCGATGGGCGTAGGCGGCATGCCATCGATGGTGTAGGTGTTGTAGGCCGTCGGCTGACGCAGATCATCGCGAGTGATGCGACCGTTGTAGCGCTCGCCCATGCCGTAGATCACCGTCGGGTCCGTTTGCAAGCGCATGCCGATGCGCAGACGCCGCACAAACACCCCGGCAATTTCGCCACGCTCTTGCGGCACGCCGGTCTCCTTCTCGATCATCGAAGCCATGATCAGCGCGTCATAAGGCTCCTTGTACGGCAGGTCCTTAGCGCGCTGCGCCCATTCCTCGGCCAGCACCTGCTCCAGTCGCGCATGGGCCTGTTTGAGCAACTCAAGATCGCTCATGCCACGCACAAAGCTGTAGGTATCGGGGAAAAAACGCCCTTCCGGATTCTGGCCTGGCAGGCCGAGTTTCTTCATCAGCTCGGCATCGCTCAGCTCACTCAGGGTGAGCTCGAGACGGGTTTCACGTGCCAGTGCCGCACGCACCTGGCGGAAATTCCAGCCTTCAACCAGCGTCAGGCTGTATTGCAGCACTTCACCGCGCCGCCACTGGCCGAGCATATCCAGCGCCGTAGCGCCGGGCATCAACCGATATTCGCCACTGTGCAGGGGTTGATTGCGCAGATTGAAGCGCCAGTAAAGGCGCAGCCAGAAGGCCTGATCGAGGATGCCATCGGCCTCAAGACGATTGAGCACGCCACCCGGCGTCGCGCCTGCCGGCACATCCACCAGATACACTTCGGTCAGGTTCAAGGGCTGATGCAGCGCCGTATGCTGTTGCCAGGCGGCAAACGCAACCAACAAGCCAGCCAGCAGCACGCCGCATTCCAGCAGCAGCAAAAATTTGCGTATCACGAATCAGCAGTCCAGTAGATCGCGGGCAATGGCCTGCAGTTTACGGGTGAGCGGGCCGACCGGCCAGTCGTGTGCGAGCAAAGCGCGAACTGGCCACACGCCATAGACGCTGTTGCACAGCATGACCTCGTCAGCCGCCAGCAACTCGGTGTAGCTGATATCACGCACCTGACACTCGATTCCCAGCGCGGCCGCCTGGGCCAACAGCTCGGCGCGCATCACACCAGCAACCCCACAACGCGACAGGTCGGCGGTAACAAGTACACCGGCGCTGACCAGTAACAGGTTGCTGTAAACGCCCTCGATAACCCGGCCGCTGCTATCCAGCATCAGCCCCTCAGCATGTTCGGCGTCCTGCCATTCGCTGCGCGCCAGCACCTGCTCCAGTCGATTGAGATGCTTGAGGCCAGCCAGCAACGGCTGCTCGGCCAGGCGCGTGGCGCAGGCAAACAGGCGCACACCCTGCTCGGCATAGGCTGCGGGATAAACCGGTTTGGCAGCTGCCTGCAGGATAAGCATGGGCTGCGCAGGTTGCGGCGGCGCATAGCCACGCTGCCCGTCACCCCGAGTGAGGATGAGCTTGGCCACGCCCTCACCCAGCTGCTGACTGAAAGCCAGCAGCTGGGCGCGTACAGCGGGTAGGTCAAGGGGGATTTTCAGCCGCACACTACCTTCGGCCAAACGAGTCAGATGCCGCTCCAGCAGCACCGGTTGCCCGGCGTTTACGGCAATGGTCTCAAACAGCCCATCGCCGTAGGCCAAGCCGCGATCCTTGACGGACAGCAGCTCGGCCGGCTGGCCATCGACCCAGCTCAGCATCAACCGGCGAACCGGCGGAACACCAGCGAGCCGTTGGTGCCGCCAAAACCGAAGGAGTTGGACAGCACTACGTCCAGCGCCATGGCCTTGGCCTGGTGCGCAACGAAGTCCAGATCACAGCCTTCGTCCGGGTTATCTAGGTTGATGGTGGGGGGCGCCACCTGATCACGCAGCGCGAGGATGCTGAAGATCGCCTCCACCGCACCGGCAGCGCCGAGCAGGTGGCCGGTCATGGATTTGGTCGAGCTAACGGCCAGCTTGTATGCATGCTCGCCGAACACCGACTTCACCGCCGCCACTTCAGCCTTATCGCCGGCCGAGGTCGAGGTGCCATGAGCATTGATGTACTGCACCTGCTCAGGATTCAGCCCGGCATCGCGCAAGGCGTTGGTCATGCAGCGCGCTGCGCCTGCGCCATCCTCCGGTGGCGAGGTCATGTGGTAAGCGTCGCCGCTCATGCCAAAGCCGATCAGCTCGGCATGGATGGTCGCGCCACGTGCCTTGGCGTGCTCCAACTCTTCCAGCACCAGCGCGCCAGCGCCATCAGAAAGCACGAAGCCATCGCGATCTTTGTCCCACGGACGGCTGGCCTTACCCGGCTCATCATTGCGGGTCGACAGCGCACGAGCAGCACCGAAGCCGCCCATACCCAGGCCGCAGGCGGCCATTTCGGCGCCGCCAGCAACCATCACATCGGCTTCGCCGTAAGCAATGTTGCGCGCGGCCATACCGATGCAGTGCGTACCGGTGGTACAGGCCGTGGCGATGGCGTAGTTAGGCCCCTGCAGCCCCAGATGGATCGACAGGAAGCCAGAAATCATATTGATGATCGAGCCAGGCACGAAGAACGGCGAGATGCGCCGCGGCCCTTGCTCATGCAGCGACTTGCAGTTGTTCTCGATATTGGTCAGGCCGCCGATACCGGAGCCCATGGCCACGCCGATGCGCTCACGGTTGGCATCGGTGACTTCCAGGCCGGAGTTGCGTACTGCCTGAAAACTGGCAGCGAGGCCGTACTGGATAAACAGATCGAGCTTGCGCGCCTCTTTGGCGGACAAGTATTCCTCAACATTAAAGCCCTTTACCGCACCACCAAAACGTGTGGAAAAAGCGGAAAGATCCATATGCTCAAGCAGGCCAATGCCACTGCGGCCAGCCAAAATGCCCTGCCAGCTACTCGGCACATCGTTACCCAATGGCGACAGCATGCCCATACCGGTAACCACGACGCGTCTACGCGACACAGCAATCTCCTTTTCTAGTTATCAACGCCTGGAAAGCGCTTAAAGAAAAGCCGCACGCCTGATGAAGGGAGTGCGGCTTTTCCGAGTCGGGATCCGACGATTACGTTTTACGCGTGAGCGGTAACGTAGTCGATCGCTTCCTGAACGGTGGTGATCTTCTCGGCTTGTTCGTCCGGGATCTCGGTCTCGAATTCTTCCTCGAGAGCCATCACCAGCTCAACGGTGTCAAGAGAGTCGGCACCCAGGTCTTCAACGAAGGAAGCGCTGTTGGTTACTTCCTCTTCTTTGACGCCCAGTTGCTCGGCAACGATTTTCTTGACGCGTTCTTCGATGGTGCTCATACGTTGTTCTCACTCCTAATGGGACAAATCTTGGCCACTGTTCTGCGACCAAGTGTATAGAAAGGGTTTTTAGCATTTCAAGCTGAATGCCGGGGAGCCCCACAAACACTTCAACGACCTGCCTACAAACCTGTTGCAGCTTTATAACGGATTTTAGACAGCATCTATGACAGTTTTCTGAAGCCATCCGTCACATTCAGCTCATGTACATCCCGCCGTTCACAGGGATAGTAGCGCCTGTAACGTAAGCCGCGCCATCAGAAGCGAGGAAAGCGACCACTTTTGCGATCTCTTCGGCCTGCCCCAAACGGCCCAACGGAATCTGTGTCAGCAACGCATCACGCTGCGCTTCCGGCAGTTCACGGGTCATATCAGTGTCGATAAAGCCCGGTGCCACGGCGTTCACGGTAATCGCCCGGGAACCCACTTCACGCGCCAGTGCACGGCCAAAACCTTCAAGACCGGCCTTGGCAGCTGCATAGTTGACCTGCCCACCGTTGCCCATGGCGCCCACCACCGAACCGATGTTGATGATGCGCCCGTAGCGTGCCTTGGTCATACCGCGCAGTACAGCCTTGGTCAGCCGGTACAGGCTGCTCAGGTTGGTGTTGATGACATCAAACCACTCGTCATCTTTCATGCGCAGCATCAGATTATCGCGGGTGATGCCGGCGTTGTTGACCAGAATCAACGGCTGACCAAGATGTTGCTGGATATGTTCGAGGGTGCTGGCGACCGATTCACTGTCGCTAACATCGAGTACCAGGCCAGCCCCTTCAATGCCATTGGCTTTCAGGGTTTCAGCAATACGCTCAGCACCCGAAGCGGTAGTGGCGGTACCGATAACCACGGCACCCTGACGCCCCAACTCCAGGGCAATCGCCTGGCCAATACCGCGGCTTGCGCCGGTGACCAATGCAACCTTACCTTGCAGGCTCATAACGTTTCTCCTTAATCAAACCAGGGCCGCTTTCGCAGCAGCGAAGGCGTCCGGGGTGTCCAGGTTATGGGTATTGATGCCTTTGACGCAGCGTTTGTTCAAACCAGACAACACCTTGCCCGGACCGCACTCAACCAGATCCGTCACGCCTTGCGCAGACAGGCAGACGATCGACTCAACCCAACGCACCGGACTGTAAAGCTGAGCCAGCAGATCACGTTTCAGCCCTTCCAGATCAGTCACTGCCGCAGCGCTGACGTTCTGCACCAGGGCAATTTTCGGAGCCTGCCAGTCAATTGCCGCTACTGCTTCGGCAAAGCGCTCAGCCGCAGGGCGCATCAGCGCGCAGTGCGACGGTACGCTAACCGGCAATGGCATCGCGCGCTTGGCGCCACGTGCCTTGCACGCCTCAATGGCGCGTTCAACGGCAGCAGCGCCACCGGCGATCACCACCTGGCCCGGCGCATTGAAGTTCACTGCACTGACCACTTCACCCTGCGCAGCTTCGGCGCAGGCAGCCAATACATCAGCATCTTCCAAACCGAGAATCGCTGCCATGCCGCCCTGCCCGGCTGGAACAGCCTGCTGCATCAGCTGGCCGCGATGCTCCACCAGTTTGACCGCCGCGGCCAAGGACAGGCTACCGGCAGCAACCAGCGCCGAGTACTCACCCAAGCTGTGCCCGGCGACAAAAGCCGGACGCGCCGCGCTTTCAGCAAGCCAGGCACGCCACAACGCAACAGAGGCGGTGAGAATCGCCGGCTGAGTCTTGTCGGTTTGATTGAGTTGTTCTTCAGGACCTTGCTGGGTCAACGCCCAGAGGTCATAACCGAGGGCTTCGGAAGCCTCGGCGAAGGTTTCAAGGATCAGCAGTCGCTGCGCACCATGCTCGGCGAGCATGCTCAGCGACTGGGAACCCTGACCCGGAAAGACGAATGCGAGAGATGCAGACATGGAAACCTGTTCCTAATGATCGTGATCGTCGGTAATACGCGCCTAGCCTAGCCAAGCGCAACAAACTGACAGTTGGATGACAGCCTGGCCAACCCGGTCACATCTTTCAACAGCTGGTTAGAGCAAGTGCTCACCCAAGCGACCATGCAGGCGCTGCGGCAAATCCTCTTCAATCTCCCGCAAAGCTCGGCGAATAGCGCTTTTAAAGTCGTCAGGCCCGGCCGCACCATGGCTTTTCACCACAATGCCCTGCAGCCCGACAAAACTCGCTCCATTGTGCTGCGCCGGGGCCAGCTCACCCTGCAAGCGCCGCAACAGCGGTAACGCTAAAACCCCCACCACTCTTGCCGCCAGGCTGGATTTAAACAGCACCTCAATCCGCCCGGCAATCATTGCCGCCAGACCTTCGCTGGACTTAAGCAGGATATTGCCGACAAAGCCGTCGCACACCACTACATCAGCCTCACCGCGATACAGCCCATCGCCTTCGACAAAGCCGATGTAGTTCAGGCCTTCCGCTTGCTGCAGCAAACTGGCCGCCAGCTTGACCTGCTGATTGCCCTTGATGTCTTCAGTGCCGACGTTCAGCAACGCCACCCGCGGAAGCACTGTACCCAGCGCCTCGGCAGTAACCGAACCCATCACGGCAAACTGGTAGAGGTGCTCGGCACTGCAATCGACATTGGCGCCCAGATCGAGCAGATGACAAAAACCCGTCTGCGTCGGAATGGCGGTGACCATGGCCGGACGATCAATGCCGGGCAGGGTTTTCAGCACATAGCGCGACAACGCCATCAGTGCCCCGGTATTACCGGCACTGACGCAAGCCTGCGCCGCACCACTGCGCAGTAACTCAAGGCTGATACGCATCGACGAATCCGGCTTGCCACGCAGCGCCTGGGCCGGACGTTCGTCCATGGCGATAATTTCACCAGCATGCTCAACGCGCAGACGTGCACGATCGACGCCGGGATAGCGGGCAATCAGAGATTCAAGAAGCGAGGATTGGCCGACGAGGACCAGGTGCAACGAAGGGTATTCAGCCAGGCAAGAGATGCAGGCTGGAACAATGCAGTGGGGACCGAAGTCCCCACCCATTGCATCAATCGCGATGATCGGAGCGGACAAGATTTACTCGTCAGCGCCCTTGTCGATCACTTTACGACCACGGTAAACGCCTTCTGGCGATACGTGGTGACGCAGGTGGATTTCACCGGTGGTTTTCTCGACCGACAGGGTGCTGGCCTCGAGGGCATCGTGCGAACGACGCATGTCACGGGCGGAACGGGATTTTTTGTTCTGCTGAACAGCCATAACTAATTAACTCCTAAACGTTTGGGTCACGCTTTAACTGCGCCAATACACTGAACGGGTTGGACCGCGTTACCTCGTCCTCGCTCGACTCGGGCTCTTCGAGGCCGGTCGGCTGCTGGCAATCTTTAGGGTCATGAGCCGGGACAATGGGCAAGGCAAGCAGAAGCTCCTCCTCAACCAGCGCCAGCAGATCCAATGGGTCTTCACCCAACTCAATCACGTCATAGCCTTGCGGCACTGACTGGGTATTCGCACCCTCTTTCACCACAGCGTAATCACACGCGCTATGGATCGGCAAAGTGACCAGCTCCAGACAACGCTGGCAAACCATCTTGACTTCAACCTCAAGCTCGCTGTGAAAAACTACAGCATTGCGCTCGTCGCGCTCGAAGAAGAACTTCGTACGCACCATGCCTTGGTTATCGGCAAGCGGGCCGCAGAGCCGCTGCAAATCTGACAGTTGCAGCTCACCTTCGAGGGTGGCGCTGCGATCGGCTAATTTGCGCGGATCAACGTGAGGTGGAATCGGGCCATTTGACATAGGCGGCGCATTTTAGGGATGCAACCCGCCGCTGTCAAAGGAAATTCGGCCTGTCCAGCATATGGGCCGACAGCTAGAATCGCCCACCATCTGCAAACGACTATATAGAAGGAAATCACCGTGCTGCCTCTGGTGCTCGCCTCCAGCTCACCCTACCGACGTGAACTGCTCACCCGCCTGCGCTTGCCCTTCACCTGGAGCGCTCCGCAAATCGACGAATCACGACACCCTGATGAAGACGCAGAAGCCCTGGTGCGACGGCTATCGCTAGAAAAGGCCCAAGCACTGAGCGCTAGCCACCCGCAGCACCTGATCATCGGCTCAGATCAAGTCGCGGTACTCGGCTCACAGATCATAGGCAAACCACACACCCTGGAGCGCGCTCGCGAACAGCTAATGGCAGCCAGCGGCAACAGCGTGACCTTTCTGACCGGCCTCACGCTGCTTAACAGTGCCACCGGCCAGCAGCAAACCGACTGCATACCCTTCACCGTGCATTTCCGCGTCCTCAGCGAAGCACAGATCATGCGCTACCTGACAGCCGAACAACCCTTCGACTGCGCCGGCAGCTTCAAGGCCGAAGGCCTGGGCATCAGCCTGTTTCGCAGCACAGAAGGTAGCGACAGCAACAGCCTGATCGGCCTGCCACTGATCCGCCTGGTGGACATGCTGCAAGCCAGCGGTATCGATATCCCCTAAAAACAACAAACCCGATCAATGACCGGGCTTGTTTGCAACAGCTACAGACCTCAGCGCAACGCCGGCCCCTGGAACCCCATCCACAGGGCAATGCGCTCAGCCATGCTGGCACCCAGGGTTTTCGCGAAACGATCGAAAGGCGATTCCTGCACCGTGAAATCAACGATTTCCTTCTCGCCAATCACTTCCCGCGCCACGTAGCTGGTATTGCCCAAGGCATCGACCAACCCGAGCTTTAAAGCCTGCTCGCCCGACCAAACCAGACCCGAGAACAGCTCAGGGTGCTCGGCATCTTTCAAGCGCTCACCACGCCCCTGCTTAACGCTGGCAATAAACTGACGATGGGTGGTTTCCAGAACACCCTGCCAGAACTTGGTCTCTTCGGCCTTTTGCGGCTGGAACGGATCGAGAAACGCCTTGTGCTCACCGGAGGTATACACGCGACGATCAACACCCAGCTTCTCCATCACCCCAACAAAGCCAAAGGTTGCCGCAGTCACACCAATGGAGCCGACCAGGCTGGCCTTGTCGGCATAGATCTCATCAGCCGCGCTGGCGATGTAGTAGGCACCCGACGCACCCAAATCGGTGATCACCGCATACAGCTTGATCGCCGGGTACTCGGCGCGCAGGCGGCGAATCTCGTCATAGATGTAGCCCGACTGCACCGGACTGCCGCCTGGGCTATTGATGCGCAGGATCACGCCCTTGGTGTTGGCATCCTCAAACGCCGCACGCAGACTGCTGACGATATTGTCGGCGCCGGCCGACTCCTGATCGGCAATCATCCCGCGCACTTCGATCACTGCAGTATGGCTACCGGTGGTCGCGCCTTTTTTCATCGCCAGCATGGGCGAGAACAGCGCCAGTGCGCCGAAGATATAAATGAAGGTCAGCAGCTTGAAGAAAATCCCCCAGCGCCGCGCGCGACGCTGCTCCTGCACACCGGCCAGCAGGGTCTTCTCCAGCAGCTGCCAGCTTTTACCGTCGCCATCAGCCGCTGCCGACGCCTTCCATTCATCTGCCATGCAAAACCACCTCAACTGACTGATTAGACGCACGCTGACCTAGCCAGGCGCGCAACTCGGTAAAACATTCTATTGCCAGCGTTGGCTGACACTCGCGCAATGCCTGCAAAGGCTGCGCACCATAACCCACCGCCACACAATCCATGCCAGCGCGCTGCGCCATCAACAGATCGAAGGATGAGTCACCCACCATCAGCGCCTGACTGGCAGCAACGCCGCTTTGCGCAAGAATCTCGTGCAACATCAGCGGGTCCGGCTTGCTCGCCGTTTCGTCGGCGCAGCGGCTATAGTCGAAATAATCCAGCCACCCCCGATCCGCCAATACGCGCTGCAAACCATGCCGCCCCTTGCCAGTCGCTACCGCCAGACGATAGCCCTCGGCACGAAATGCCTCCAAACCCTCAGCCACGCCATGGAACAGCGCCGAAGGTTCGGACTCAAGAGCCAGGTAGTTTTCGCTGTAGCTTTGCCGCAGACGCTGCGCACGAAGCGCGTCATGCATATCCGGATAAAGACAACGAATCGCCTCAGGCAAACCCAAGCCGATAATGCCGCGCACCTGATCATCCGTGCAGCGCGGCAACTCACAGGCATCGGCAGCCATATGCATCGCGGCGACAATCCGGCCAATGGAATCAACCAGCGTGCCGTCCCAATCAAAGATCAGCAGCTGATAGCCGCGCTCCTGACAGCCACGCATCTGAGAATCAGGCACCGAGACGCACCATGGTTCGCGCCCACATTTCATCGACCGGCGCTTCAAGCTTGAGCTGACCACCTTCAGGCAGCGGCACAACCAACTCATAGGCATGCAGAAACAGGCGCTTGCCGCCTAGATCGCGAATTTCCTTGGTGAAATCGTCATCGCCGTACTTGCTGTCACCGGCAATGCAGTGCCCGGCATGCTGCGCATGCACGCGAATCTGGTGGGTACGCCCGGTAACCGGCTTGGCCTCGACCAGCGTGGCGAATTCACCGAAGCGGCGCAGCACACGGAAGATGGTCAAAGCCTCCTTACCTTCAGGATTGACCTCAACCATGCGCTCACCGGAACGCAGATTGCTCTTAAGCAGTGGCGCATTGACCTGTTTCTTGGCCGTCGCCCAGTTGCCACGCACAAGCGCCATATAACGCTTGTCCACACCATCGCCACGCAAGGCTTCGTGCAGGTGACGCAACATGCTGCGCTTTTTGGCAATCATCAACAGGCCGGAAGTATCACGATCGAGGCGATGCACCAGCTCCAGATCCTTGGCATCCGGACGCAGCTGACGAAAGGCTTCGATAACTCCGTAATTCAGGCCGCTACCGCCATGCACGGCAATGCCAGCCGGCTTATTCAGCACGATCAGCGCCTTGTCTTCATAGACAATTGCAGCCTCAAGGCGCTGCAAAAGCCCCTGAGCCAGCGGCTCGGGCTCATCGCGCTCAGCCAAACGCAGCGGCGGTACGCGAATGATGTCGCCGGCCTGCAGCTTGTACTCGGGCTTGATTCGACCTTTATTCACGCGCACTTCGCCTTTACGCAAAATCCGGTAAATCAAAGTCTTGGGCACGCCTTTGAGCTGGGTGCGGAGAAAGTTATCGATGCGTTGGCCGGCAAGTTCCGGCGCAACCTCGAGCAGCTGGACGCCGGAGGTTGGAGGGGAAGGATTTGTCATCGCGCAATCATAACAATTTTTTATGGAATTGAAGCACTTAATCATTGCTGCTATAGTCGGGACGCCGCCAAAAGCGGCCTGGTTTGCGGATGATCGCCAAAACTGCCATCCCCAACCAACGCAACCCATTCGGGACGTGAGGCCGTCCGACGGGTTATTCAACGAAAGAAAAGCCTCCAAGGCTGTGAATAACTCGGAAATAAAGCCTTTAAGCCATGATGCGCAGCCTGCCCCTTTGGACGGTTGCGGTAATAGTTAACCCGCTGCGGATTTTCGCGAGCGGCACCCGAGTTTCAGCGATACGTGTAGGGTGGAGATGTACAACTGTTGGTCCGCGTAGCAGCTCGCTTTACCAAGACGCCTCATCTCGTCCGCTACCAACAGCTGATTCCTCCTCCTGACTTAGTGCTTTCTGTTATCACAGCGAGCAGGAGACGTCCGTCGCGGCCCAGCACAATTGGCTGACCGCCGCTAGACACTGGAACGCTTTACGACCGTTCCTGACGCACCTGACACCGACCCCTGAAGTCGTGTGTGCCGAACGCCGCTTCCGCCAGCACCGGAAACCGACGGTACTACATGAAAAGAATGCTGATTAACGCAACTCAGCCCGAAGAGTTGCGTGTTGCCCTGGTAGATGGGCAGAAACTCTACGACCTGGACATCGAGTCCGGCGCCCGTGAGCAGAAAAAATCCAACATCTACAAGGGTAAAATCACCCGCGTAGAACCCAGCCTCGAAGCCGCTTTCGTCGACTTCGGCTCTGAGCGCCACGGCTTTCTCCCGCTCAAAGAAATCTCCCGCGAATACTTCAGCAAGGCTCCTGAAGGCCGCGTCAATATCAAAGACGTGCTCAAGGAAGGCCAGGAAGTCATCGTTCAGGTCGAGAAAGAAGAGCGTGGCAACAAGGGCGCAGCCCTGACCACCTTTATCAGCCTCGCTGGCCGTTACCTGGTTCTGATGCCGAACAACCCGCGCGCCGGCGGCATCTCGCGTCGTATCGAAGGCGAAGAGCGCAATGAACTGCGTGAAGCACTGAACGGCCTGGTCGCGCCAAGCGACATGGGCTTGATCGTGCGCACTGCAGGCCTGGGCCGCTCCAGCGAAGAAATGCAGTGGGACCTCGATTACCTGCTGCAACTCTGGACCGCTATCAAAGAAGCCTCGCTGGACCGCGCTGCGCCCTTCCTGATCTATCAGGAAAGCAACGTGATCATCCGCGCCATCCGCGACTACCTGCGCCAGGACATCGGCGAAGTACTGGTCGACAGTATTGAAGCGCAGCAGGAAGCCCTGAGTTTCATCAATCAGGTGATGCCGCAGTACGCCAGCAAGATCAAGCTGTATGAAGACAGCGTTCCGCTGTTCAACCGCTTCCAGATCGAAAGCCAGATCGAAACCGCTTTCCAGCGCGAAGTGAAACTGCCGTCCGGTGGCTCCATCGTCATCGACCCGACCGAAGCCCTGGTGTCCATCGACATCAACTCGGCCCGTGCGACCAAAGGCAGCGACATCGAAGAAACTGCCCTGCAGACCAACCTGGAAGCGGCTGAAGAAATCGCCCGTCAGCTGCGCCTGCGTGACATCGGCGGCCTGATCGTTATCGACTTTATCGACATGACCCCGGCGAAGAACCAACGCGCCGTGGAAGAAAAAGTCCGTGAAAGCCTGGAAGCCGACCGTGCCCGCGTACAAGTGGGTCGCATCTCGCGCTTCGGCCTGCTGGAAATGTCGCGTCAGCGCCTGCGTCCATCCCTGGGTGAAAGCAGCGGTATCGTCTGCCCACGCTGCAATGGTCAAGGCATCATCCGCGACGTCGAATCGCTGTCGCTGGCGATTCTGCGCCTGATCGAAGAAGAAGCCTTGAAAGACCGCACTGCTGAAGTTCGCGCACAAGTGCCAATTCCAGTTGCAGCCTTCCTGCTCAACGAAAAACGCAACTCGATCACCAAGACCGAACTGCGTACCCGTGCGCGCATCGTGATCGTGCCGAACGATCACCTGGAAACCCCGCACTTCGAAGTCACCCGCATCCGTGACGACAGCCCGGAAGCTCAGTCCACTCAATCCAGCTATGAAATGGCGACTATTGAAGTGGAAGAAGAGAAACAGGCCGCCGCAACGCGCACCCTGGTTCGCCAGGAAGCCGCGATCAAGACCGCGCCGCAGCGCACTGCACCAACTCCGGTTGAAGCAGTAGCCGCGCAGCCAGTTGCCGCCGCTGAACCAAGCCTGTTCAAGGGCCTGGTCAAGTCGCTGGTTAGCCTGTTCGCCGGTAAGGAAGAAGAAAAGCCTGCCGTCGTCGAGAAGAAAACCAGCGAACGCCCACAGCGCAGCGATGAGCGTCGCAACGGTCGTCAGCAGAATCGCAGCCGTGGTGGTCGCAACAACGAAGAGCGCAAGCCGCGCGAAGAACGTGGCCCACGTGAAGAACGTGCGCCGCGTGAAGAGCGTCAGCCTCGTGCAGCCCGTGAAGAACGTGCTCCACGTGAGGAACGCGCACCGCGCGAAGAGCGTGCGCCACGCGAGGACCGCGCACCGCGCGAAGAACGCAGCCCACGTGACGTAGTAGAAGTTCGCGAGCCGCAGGAAGTGCGTCAGTCGCGCCCACCGCGCGAAGAGCGTCAGCCGCGCGATCGCAAGCCACGTGAAGAGCGCCAGCCGCGCGAACTGCGTGAGCCACTGGATGCCGCACCTGGTGATAGCGCAACGGTCAGCGAAGAAGCCCGTGCCGAACGTCCGCAACGCGAACCGCGCCAGCCGCGCGCACCGCGTGAAGAGCGCCAGCCACGTGCCGAACAGGCCGCTGTAGCCGCCGATGAAGAAGTACTGAACGCTGAAGAAGCACTGCAGGACGATGAGCAGGAAGGCAGCGAAGGTGGCGAGCGCCCACGTCGCCGCTCCCGTGGTCAGCGTCGTCGCAGCAATCGTCGCGAGCGCCAGAACGATGCCAACGGCAACCCGATTGAAGGCAGCGAGGAAGGCGCAGAAGCACCAGCCGATGCCGACAACGCAGTAGTTGCAGCAGCAGTGACTGCCGCCGTTATCACTGGCGCAGACGAAGCAGCCCAAGCAACCGAAGCAGCACCGGTAGTTGTCGAGCAGGAGCAGCCACGCGAAATCGCTGCCGCTGAAGCGCCACAAGCCGTTGTTGAGACCGTAGTTGTAGAAGCAGTAAGCAGCCCGGTTGTCGAAGTCAACGAAGCGCCTGTATATGCCGCCGAAGTCAGCGAAGCTGCACCAGCACCTGCTGTTGTAGAGGCGCCAGCCCCGGTTGCAGAGGTTGTTGAAGCGCCTGCCATGGTTGCCGCACCCGAGCCGGTTGCCGAAGCCGTAGTCGCTGAAGTTGTAGCAGCCGAAGCTGCACCTGCGGTCGCCGCCAGCAGCACCGGTCGCGCACCTAACGATCCACGCGAAGTGCGTCGTCGTCAGCGTGAAGCCGAGCGTCTGGCCCGCGAAGCCGCCGAAGCACCAGCTGCCTCCGTACAGGTTGAAGCTGCTGCACCGGTGACTGAAGAGCCGGCTGCAGAAGTGGTTGCCGAAGCCGTAGTTGAAACTGCAGCCGAAGCACCTACGAGCATCGAAGCAGTCGAGCCCAAGGCTGAAGCCGCCGTGCAAGTAGAAGCAGAAGTAAGCCAGGAGCCGCAAAGCTCGCTGTTTACTGAAGTAGAAGCTGACGAGCAGGATAAAGAAGCGGTCAAACCGCAGATCTGATCCACACGGCAATAAAAAAGGGGATGCTTCGGCATCCCCTTTTGCGTTGTAGCTTTTATTACAGTGCGATCAATCGCTGTCGCCTAGCTTCCGCCAAAACGCCTTACAACACGTTTGGCTCGATCTCCAAGTCGACCGCAAAACGCTGGGCGATATCCGCCTGGATACGCTGCGCCAGTGCCAACAGCTGCGCACCGGTAGCTTCCCCGTAATTCACCAGTACCAGCGCCTGCAGACGATGCACACCTGCATCACCCTCACGAAAGCCCTTCCAGCCCGCCCGCTCGATCAACCAGCCGGCGGCCAGTTTGACCTGCCCGTCCGCCTGGCCATTCACCACCTGAGGATAGGCCACCAGATCGGCATGCTCAGCGCGCAAGCGCTGCGCTAGCTCAGCCGATACCAACGGGTTTTTGAAGAAGCTGCCGGCATTGCCTAGCTCAGCAGGGTCAGGCAATTTTTCGCTGCGAATGGAGCAGATGGCATGGCTGACATCCAGCGCCGTCGGGACACCGATGCCCTGCTCCGCCAGGCGCTGACGCACCGGACCGTAGTCCAGATGCAGCGCAGCCGAACGGCTCAAGGCAAAGCGCACTCGCAGGATGACCCAGCGCCCGCTTTCGCGCTTGAACAAACTATCGCGGTAGGCAAAGGCGCAGTCATGCAGAGAAAACTCACGCAGCTCGCCACTGCGTCGATCCAAGGCCGTCAAACCGGCAAACAGATCCTTCAGCTCAACGCCGTACGCGCCGATATTCTGCACCGGAGCAGCGCCCACTGTGCCGGGAATCAGGCTGAGGTTTTCCAAACCGGCAAAGCCCTGCACCAGCGTCCACTGCACAAACGGATGCCAGGACTCCCCCGCTTCTGCCTCAATCACAACACGCTCGCCGTCATCGCTGAGCACGCGAATACCGCGACTGGCCATACGCAGCACCAGCGCCTCGACGTCAGCAGTGAGCAGCAGATTGCTGCCGCCCCCGAGCAACAACAGCGGCAACTGCTGCGTTTGCGCATAGCTCAGCGCTTCGCGCACCTGCTGATCATTCTCAGCCTCGGCAAAATGGCTGGCCTGAGCCTCGACGGCAAAGCTGTTGTAGGGCTTCAGCGATACCTGGGTGCGCACCTGCAAGCTCATAAACGCCCCTTGAGTTCGAGCACCAGGGCATCACAGGCCTGCTCGATCAAATCCAGCACCTGGGCAAAACCGGCCTCGCCACCGTAATAGGGGTCTGGCACTTCATCCAGCTCTAGCTGATAACGGCGCAGAAACAGGTCCAGCTCGGCCGCATCATTGCCCGGACGCAGCTGCTGCAGGTCGTGCAGGTTGCTGTTATCCATCGCCAGAATCAGGTCAAAGGCGTGAAAGTCCGCCGCCTTGACCTGCCGACCGCGCAGCGCAGACAGGTCATAGCCACGCTGCTGCGCAGCCTGACGCGTGCGCAGATCCGCAGCCTTGCCCACATGCCAGTCGCCAGTGCCGGCCGAGTCGACTTCGACGCGCCCGTCCAGCCCTGCTTCACGCAGCTTATGACGCAGCACACCTTCGGCCGTTGGCGAGCGGCAGATATTCCCCAGACAAACGAACAGGACCCGCATCAGGCCCCCAGCAGGCGACGAACCCGCTCCAGGTCTTCCGGCGTGTCGACGCCCGCAGGTGGCGCTTCCAGGGCATCGGCGACATGGATACGCACGCCATGCCAGAGCGCGCGCAGCTGCTCCAGGCACTCGGTGTCTTCCAGCCAGCACGGGCCCCAGGCGACGAAGTCATGCAGAAACTGCGCACGGTAGGCGTAGATACCGATGTGACGACGGTACGGTACACCTGCTGGCAGCTCATCACGGCTCTTGGCGAAGGCATCCCGCGCCCAGGCCAGCGGCGCGCGGCTGAAGGTCAGGGCCAGGCCAGTCTTGTCGCTTACTACCTTGACCACATTGGGGTTGAACAGCGCCTGCACATCCTCAATCGGCTCGGCCAAGGTGGCGATTGCCGCCTGTGGATTCGCCGCCAGGTTGGCCGCCACCTGATCAATGATCGCTGGCGGAATCAGCGGCTCGTCGCCCTGCACGTTGACCACGATGGCGTCAGTCGCCAGCCCCAGAGCCGTGGCTACTTCAGCCAGGCGGTCGGTGCCGGAGTTATGGTCGACGCGGGTCAGCACCACCTGCGCACCAAAGCTGCGGCAAGCCTCAACGATGCGTGCATCGTCGGTGGCTACTACCACCTGCTGGGCGCTGCTTTTGCACGCTTGCTCCCAGACATGCTGAATCATCGGTTTGCCGGCAATGTCCTGCAGCGGCTTGCCCGGCAGGCGACTGGAAGCGAAACGCGCCGGAATCACAACGGTAAAGGCAGTGCTCATTTACTTGTCCAGGCGCTCGTCGACGTTGAGGGTGCGGGCTTCGGTTTCCAGCATCACCGGGATGCCATCGCGAACCGGAAAAGCCAGTGCGTCGGCTTTGCAGATCAGCTCGCTCTTGTCAGCGGCGAGCTTCAGCGGGCCTTTGCACAGTGGGCAGGCGAGAATGTCGAGTAGTTTCGGGTCCATGGGAGATCCTTGATAGGAAGCAGCTGCTGGGGCGGACGAGGCCCGCCGAATGATCAGAACAGTCAGGAGCGCGGCACAAGACGCTGCAATTGCTGATCAAACCAGGCGACAAACGCGGCCGAAGGCTCGGCATCCACCGCCAGGTACCACCAATCGTCAGCCGCAAAGGCACGGCACTTGACCGCATCCTTTTCCGTCATCAACACCGGCAGCGCCGGGCTGAAATTCAGCAGCTCGGCGCTGTACGGCGCATGGTCGGCAAAGGCATGCGCGACAGGCCGCCAGTGTAGCCCTTCGAGGGTATTGAAGAAACGCTGCGGGTTGCCAATACCGGCGACCGCATGCAGGGCCTGACCGGCAGGGAAATGACTCAGCGGCTGCTGCTCGCCACTGCGCAGGTTAACCAAGGTACGCGGCTGCAGGGTAAAGCCGTAGCCATCCTGCGGATCGCTGGACGCGCCGTTATACAGCAGCGCATCCACGCTCTGCAGACGCTCGACCGGCTCACGTAGCGGGCCGGCAGGCAGGCAATGGCGATTGCCCAAGCCGCGCGCGGCATCGATCAGCACCAGTTCGAGATCTCGGGCCAGACGGTAGTGCTGTAAGCCGTCATCACTGAGGATCAGGTCCAGCTGTTCGGCCGCCAACAAGGCCGCCACGGCGCGGCCGCGATCAGGATCAATCATCAGCGGCACGCCACTGCGCTGCACGATCAGCAGCGGTTCATCACCGGCCACGCTGGCGGCCTGATCGGCCTGCACGCGCCAGGGCAGCTGCGGCGGCTGGGCGCCATAGCCACGGCTGACCACACCGACGCGCAGCCCTTGGCGGCGGCAATGCTCGATCAGCCAGAGAATCATCGGGGTCTTGCCGGTGCCGCCGACGGTGATATTGCCGACCACCACTACCGGCACGGGAGCACGGTAGATCTCGCCTTCACCGGCCAGAAATCGCGCGCGCTTGCGCTGCACCACCGTGCGATAGAGCCACTCCAGCGGACGCAGCAGGCCCAGCGCCGGATGACCGGCGTACCAGGCAGCAGTGAGGCGTGCGGACAGGCTCATCAGCGGGCAACCCTCAAGGCGCGGCTTGCGCCTCGATGGTGGTCATGCGCAGATGGGCAAAACCCAGCTTGCCGGCCGCATCCATGGCGGTAATCACCGCCTGATGCTGCGCCTTGGCATCGGCGCTGATGATCAGCGGCAGGCTGTTATCACCTTCCGACTCCTTCTGCAGCGCTGCCATCAGGCTTTCCAGATCGCTTTTCAGCAACTGTTTGGCATTCAGCGAATAGCTGCCATCGGCGGCAATCAGGATTTCCAGCTGTTTCAGTTCGGTCTGCTCCGGCGGCGTGCCAGTGGCGGCCTCCGGCAGATCGACCTTGAGCTGGGTCTCACGGGTAAAGGTGGTGGTGACCACGAAGAACAGCAGCAGGATAAATACCACGTCGATCAACGAGGCCAGGTTGATCTCGACGTTCTCCCGCGGTTTGCGCCGGAATTTCACGCCTTGTCCTCGCCCATGTCGACATCACGGTCGCCCTGCACCACTTCCACCAGGCGAATCGCCTCCTGTTCCATGCCGACCACCAGCTCATCGACGCGGCGTTGCAGGTAACGGTGGAAGAACAGTGCCGGAATGGCCACCATCAAACCCGCCGCCGTAGTGATCAGCGCCTTGGAAATACCGCCAGCGAGCAAGGACGCATTGGCCATGCCCGAGCCCATAAAGGAGCTGAAGATTTCGATCATGCCCAGCACCGTGCCGAGCAAACCCAGCAGCGGCGCGATACCGGCGATAGTGCCCAGGGCATTCAGGTAACGCTCCAGGTCGTGGATCACCCGGGCGGCGGCTTCCTGAATGCACTCTTTCATGATCTCGCGACCATGTTTGGAGTTGGCCAGGCCAGCGGCGAGGATCTGCCCCAACGGCGAGTTGGCGCGCAGCTCCTTGAGCTTCTGGTTATTGAGTTTTTTATCCTTGATCCACTTCCACACCTGACCGAGCAGGTTGGGTGGGGTGATGCGGCTCGGCCGCAGCGTCCACAGGCGCTCGGCAATGATGCCGGCCGCAGCGATAGAACACAGAATGATTGGCAGCATCATCCAGCCGCCAGCTTTAACCAGTTCCCACACGGTGGCAGATCCCCTTCACAAAAGTGGCGCCACTCTAGCATAGGGTCGCGGCCTCGCCGACCGCCGCCGTTCTCATTTTTCCCGCCAAAAACGTGCTCGATAGCGCAAACCCTGCGCCTGCTCGAATGCGCCCAAACGAATCCGTATCGCGCCGTGCTCGACCGTGTCGTACAGCCGTGCCTCCAGCGCCCGGTAGCGAGCGACAACTTCAGCATGTGGGTGACCAAAGGCATTGTGCGCGCCACGGGAAATCAGCGCGGCTGTAGGTCTGACCTGCGCCAGCAAAGCGGGCGAGGATGAACTGCGACTGCCATGGTGCGGCGCGAGCAACCACTCTGCCGGCATTACCAGACCGCTGTTGAGCAATGCCCGCTCGGCATGGCTGTCAATATCACCGGTCAACCACAGCCGCTCACCATTGGCCTCGATGCGTAGCACGCAGGACGCCTGATTGCCATCGGTCGCGTCCGTCCAGCGCCAGGTACTGAATTGCACGCCATCCCACTGCCAGTGCTGGCCACTGACGCAAGCTTGGGCCTGCAATAAAGGCGCGAGCTTATCCGGTTCACCACTGAGCACCTGCCTGACCGGCAGACCGCGTTTGATCGCTGCGGCGCCACCGGCGTGATCGTTATCGGCATGGCTGATCAGCAGCAGATCAAGCCCACGCACATCCAATGCGCGCAACGATGGCAGCACCACCCGCTCGCCCGTATCGAACTCGCCAAAGCGCGGCCCGGCGTCATACAGCAGGTCATGCCTCTGAGTGCGCACCAGCACCGCAAGGCCTTGACCGACATCCAGCATCCACACCTCCGCTCGCCCGTATTCAGGACGCTGCTGCGGGCTGAACAACAAGGGCAGCAGCAGTAAGGCGCCCAAGCTGCGCATCGGCAAGGCGGCCGGCAGTAGCAATACCAATGCGCCCAGCGCCACCAGCAGCCAGGCCCAGAATGGCAAGGCGCTGGGCAACCAGGCCGGAAGCCACAAGGACAACAGCATCAGCAACTCGAACAGCAGGTCCAGCACCCCGCCTGCTACCCAGAGCAGCGCAGCACCAACCCCAGGCACGGGCAGCAATAACGTACCGAGCAATGCCAGCGGCACTACCAGTAATCCAACCACGGGAACCGCTACCAGGTTGGCTAAGGGACCACTGGCACTCACAGGTAGACCGAGAGCCAGCAGCAGCGGCAACAAGCCGATGGCCATGGCCCATTGCGCGCGCAGCAGGGTGCTCCACCAAGGCCAGGCGCCCAGGCGACCGCTGAAGATCAGGATCAACAGCATCACCGCGCCAAAGGACAACCAGAAGCCAGGCTGCAAACTGGCCAGCGGCTCGCCCAGCAGCACCACAAGCAATGCCAGTAATAAAGGCAGCCACACGCCCAGATGGCGAAAACGCCAGCGCCAGAGCAGCACCAGGCCGACCATCACGCAGGCGCGCTGCACCGGCACCTCAAAACCTGCCAGCAGGCCGTAGGCCAACGCGCCGGCAAAGGCCAATGCACAGGCGCAGGGCAGCCAGGGCCAGTTGCGCGGCCAGAGTCCCAGACGCGCCAAGCCGGCAACCAGGCCATATAAAAGCGCAGCCAACAGACCAATATGCTGACCGGAGATCACCATCAGGTGCACCGTGCCGGTGTTCTGCAGCACCTGCCAATCTGCAGTCGACAGCCCCGAGTCATCCCCCAACACCAGAGCCGCCAACGCGCCTTCGCGGCCATGTGCGGGCGTTGCCAAGAGCTGCTGACGCAAGCGGTCACGCCAGGCCCCGGAGCCACTGGCAGGGGCAATCAGCTCGCCACTCTTCACCGTACCCGTGGCGCCGATGCGCTGCGCCAGCAGCCAGGCTTCGTAATCGAATGCCTGAGGATTGACCAGACCATGGGGGCGCTTGAGCCGTACCGCCAGGCGCCAGGTCTCGCCCGCGTGCACTGCTGGTCCGCCATACCAGGCCAGGCGCAGACGCGCGGGCAATTTGTCGCGACGTGAAGCCACCTGTTCCAGCTGAAAGCGCACCACACCCTCGCCCACCTCGGGCAGGCCGACCACCTGCCCTTGCAGCCACAGGGTCCGCGCATCCAGCTGCCACGCCAGGCGATCATCCAGCGCCCACTGCGCCGATACGCAGGCCCAGCTGAAACCAAACAGAAACAAGGCGATGGGATAGCTGCGAAACGGCAGCAGCATCAAACCGGCTACTGGTAGAACAGCTAGCAGCCAGAGCGGCGGCAACGCCGGAAGGAAGCGCAGCACCAACAGCCCAGCCACCAGCGACAAAATCCCTGTGCGCATAGACTCGCTCCGTGAGTCGAATACAGCATTTAACCGGTCGATCAGCTTTTGCTTATTTGCTGTCACAAAGTGTGAAAGCAGGCTGTCATCAAAGGGTGCATAATGTCGGCGCTTTTACCCGCCAGAGAGCCTTCATGCCGCGTCGTTTATTCAAGCGCTACATGCCTCACCCAGACCGCATCAAGGGCAATAAATCCCTGCGCTTTCTGGGCAGCCTGATCCACGATCCCAACCTCTGGCACCTCAACCGACATTCTGTTTCACGCGCCATGGCCATCGGCCTGTTCTGGGCGATGATTCCCATGCCTATGCAAATGGCCGCCGCTGCTGCTGTGGCCATACCGGCCCGGGGCAACCTGCCGATCTCGATTGGCCTGGTCTGGCTGACCAACCCGATCACCATGCCGCCCGTGTTCTATTGCAGCTACAAATTCGGTGCCTGGCTGATGAACACACCCACCCTGCAAATGCCTGATCACATCACCCTCGGCTGGGTCGGCCATGTTCTGCAAACCCACTGGCAGCCGCTGTATCTGGGTTCGTTAGTACTCGGCCTGTTGTTTGCCCTGATCGGCTACTTCGCCACCAACGCTTACTGGCGCTGGTGGGTGCGGCACAACTGGCGCAAACGCCAGGAAAAACGCCGCCAGCAAGACGCGCAGCACTGACACAAAAAAGCCGTTACTCAGTAACGGCTTTTTTGTTTCTGCCAGCGTAGCTTATTCGTAACGCAACGCATCGGCCGGCTGAATCTGCGCGGCCCGCCAGGACGGGTAAACGGTAGCCAGGAAGCTCAGGCTGAACGCCGCACCGCAGATCAGCAGAACATCAGACAGCAGTAACTCCGACGGCAGATTGCTGATGAAATACACGTCCGAGCTCATCACCTGCTGACCGCTCAAACGCTCGATCCAGCCCACCAGCTGACTGACATTCAGCGCCGAAAGAACCCCCAGCACCGCGCCGATCACCGTACCGATCACCCCGATCACCGTGCCTTGCACCATAAAGATGCCCATGATCTGCCCCGGCGTGGCGCCCAGGGTGCGCAAAATGGCGATATCCGCGCCCTTGTCCGCCACCACCATGATCAGCGTGGCGATGATATTGAAGGCCGCCACCGCGACGATCAGCAGCAGCAACAGACCGATCATGGTCTTTTCCATTTTCATCGCGCTGAACAGGCTGCCCTGGGTCAGGGTCCAGTCCGCGGAGCTGTAACCCGCACCCAGCTCGCCAACAACCTGCGCGGCGACTTGTGGCGCCTGGTAGAGATCTTTCAGCTTCAGCCGCACGCTCTGTACCTGGCCCGGCTGCATGCGCTGGATATGCGCTGCATCGGCGACATGGATCAACGCCAGCGAGCTGTCCAGCTCGGCGCCAACTTTGAAGATGCCAACCACGTTAAGGCGCTGCATGCGCGGGCTGATCCCGCCCGGCACGCTGCTCAGTTCCGGCACGATCAGCGCCAGCTTGTCGCCCACCCGCAGCTGGAAGCGCCGCGCGGTAATCTCGCCGAGCACCACGCCGAACTCACCCTCGCGCAAATCGCTCAGGCGGCCTTGCTGCATATGCTTGTCGATGATCGACACCTGCGGCTCCAACGCCGGATCGACGCCGTGCAGCTGCACCGGCTGCATCGCCCCACGTACCGAAAGCATGCCTTCGAGCTCGGCAAACGGCACTGCAGCAACCACCTGCGGATTGTTCTTCGCGGCAGCAGCGACCTGCTGCCAGTTATCCAGCGGCTGCGTCCCGGCGATGCTGGCGTGCGGCACCATACCGAGAATGCGCGTGCTCATTTCCTTCTGGAAACCGTTCATCACCGACAGCACCACGATCATAGCCAGTACGCCCAAGGCCAGGCCGATCATCGAGGTCATTGAGATAAAGGAAATAAAGTGATTGCGCCGCTTGGCCCCGGTATAGCGGATACCGATAAAGATACTCAGCGGACGAAACATCAGGCGGCCACCAGCTTGCCGTCTTCCAGACGTAGGATGCGGTCCATCTGCTGGGCCAGCGCCATGTCGTGGGTCACTACCAGAAAGGCAGTCTGCGACGAGCTGCTCAGCTCCTTCATCAGGTCCTGAATGCCCTGCGCGGTGTGGTGATCGAGGTTGCCGGTGGGCTCATCGAGCAGCACCAGGCCCGGCTGATTGACCAATGCACGGGCAATCGCCACGCGTTGACGCTCACCACCGGATAGCTCGGACGGCTTGTGCGCCAGGCGATGGCCGAGGCCAACACGCTCCAGCAGTGCCGTGGCACGCTGACGCGCTTCACTGATCGGCGTACGGCCAATCAACAACGGCATGCACACGTTCTCCAGGGCGGTGAACTCCGGCAGCAGGTGGTGAAACTGGTAAACGAAACCCAGGGCGCGGTTACGCAGCAGACCACGCTGTTTTTCATTCAGGGCAGACAATTCCTCGCCCGCCAGCCAGACGCTGCCGGTGCTCGGCGTATCCAGGCCGCCGAGCATATTCAGCAAGGTACTCTTGCCCGAGCCGGAGCTGCCAACAATCGCCACGCGCTCGCCGGGGTGCAGCTCCAGCTGCAGGTCCTGCAGCACCACCACCGATTGCGGGCCCTCGTCGTAGCTTTTACCGAGGTTGCGACAACTCAACACTGCACGATCTTGCATAACCGAATCACTCATAACCTGATCACTCATAACGCAGAGCCTCCGCAGGCTGGGTACGCGCCGCGCGCCAGGCCGGATACAGGGTGGCGAAGAAACTTAGAATCAACGCCGCGCCGCAGACCAGCAGCACGTCCGCCAGCATCAGCTGCGATGGCAGGTAATCGATGAAATACACATCGGCATTGAGGAATTTGATCCCCAACAGCCCTTCCAGCGCGGCAATCGCACTGCTGATATTCAATGCGGCAAGGCAGCCCAGCACCGCGCCGATGGCCGTGCCGAATACGCCGATCACCGTACCCTGGACCATAAAGATCGCCATGATCCGCCGTGGCGTGGCGCCGAGGGTACGCAGAATGGCGATATCGCCCTTCTTATCGGTAACCACCATCACCAGAGTGGAGATGATGTTGAACGCAGCGACCGCGACGATCAGCAACAGCAGCAGGCCGATCATCGCCTTCTCCATGCGGATTGCCTGGTACAGATTGCCGTGGGTGCGGGTCCAGTCGCGGGCGTAGTAATCACCCTCGCCCAAAGTCTGCGCCAGCGCCCAGGCAGTGCGTGGGGCTTCGAACAAGTCGGCGAACTTCAGGCGAATGCCCTGCACCTGATCGGCCTGCCAGCGCTGCAAGCGCGCCAGATCCTGCACATGGGTCAAGGCTAGGTGGCCGTCGATCTCACCGGCGCCAACATGAAAAATGCCAACCACGGTAAAACGCTTAAGGCGCGGAAACATGCCGGCGGGAGTAACCGTCACTTCCGGGGCAACAAAGGTGACCTTGTCACCCAGGCCAACACCGAGCTTGGCCGCAGCCTTGTCGCCCAGCACCATGCCGAACTCGCCGGGTTGCAGATCCTCCAGGCGGCCCTGCTTGAAGAAATTGCCGATGATCGAGACCTTGGCTTCTTCAAGCGGATCGACCGCATTGATCAGCACTTTCTGCACCTTGCCGTCGTTGGTCAGCAGGCCCTGCATCTGGCTAAAGGGCGCAACCGCAAGCACCTGCGGGTTGCTCTGCGCCTTGTCGGCCAGGCTGCGCCAATCCTTGATCGGCGTGGCGCTCTCGACGGTGGCGTGCGGCACCATGCCGAGCACGCGGGTGCGCATTTCATGGTCGAAGCCGTTCATCACCGACAGCACCAGAATCATCACCAGCACACCAAGTGCCAGCCCGATCATCGAGGTCAGGGAAATAAAGGATACGAAGTGGTTGCGACGCTTGGCCCGCGTGTAGCGCGTGCCGATAAATACGAACAGAGGTCTGAACATGTCGGGGCTGATTCGAGGGAAAAAGAAACGTCCTTGTGGCGGGGCTTGGCGAGCAGCCTTACACTCTGACCACTACTGCTGCCATGGGTTCGCCATGCCGACTCAAGATGAAGATGATCGCCGCGAATACTATCGTATCGACGATACGATCGCACTGGAATTCACCCTACTCTCGGGCGCAGAAGCCCTGGCCAGTGACGAGCTTCACGACAGCTCCCCGCTGTTCAACCTGCTCAGCGATCTGCACCTGATGGACTTCGAGTCGCAGCATCTGCTGCGGCACATCACCGAGCGTGATCGCACCCTGGCCAATTACCTCAAGGTCATGAACAAGCGCATCGACCTGCTCGGCCAGGCCGTGGCGCAAAGCCTGCTGCGCGACATTGGCACGCCGCGCAAGGTCAGCCTGTCAGAGGGCGGCGTCAGCTTCAATAACCCTCAGCCCGTGGCAATCGGCGCACACCTGGCGGTCAAGATGGTGCTGATGCCGCAGGCCCTGGGCCTGCTGCTACGGGCCAAGGTGGTGCATTGCCAACCACTGCCGTCGCTGCAATTTGAAATTGGCGCGGAATTCGAAGCTGTGAGCGACGCCCAGCGCCAGTTGCTTGCCCGGCATATCCTGCAACGCCAGGCCCTGGAACGTCGCCAGGCCCGCGAGCAACCTCTGCAACCCTGATAGCGAGCCACCATGCCCCGTCTGTTCCTGCTTCTCGCCATGCTCCTGCCTCTCGGCGCTTACGCCGATACCCTGCAAATCCCTATCGGCCAGCAAGGTGGCAGCGCGCTGCAGCTGCCGCAGTTCGGAGAATCCCAGCGCGCGGTGCTCGAGCGTTTCGGCCTGGCCGATGAAGAACATCCTAGCGTTGGTAACCCACCGATCACCCGCTGGGATTACCGCGAGTTCAGCGTCTACTTCGAGCACAAACACGTGATCAACAGCGTGCGTCATCATCAGCCCGGCGCAGCCCTGCCCGACAAGGAGCAACAGTGACAGTCATCTATGGACATCGCGGCGCCAAAGGCGAGGTGCCGGAAAACACCCTGGCCAGCTTCCAGCAATGCCTCAAGCATGGCGTACGCCGCTGCGAGCTGGATCTGCACCTGTCGCGCGATGGCGAGCTGATGGTGATTCACGACCCGACCCTCAAGCGCACCACCGGCCACCGCGGCAAGGTCGTCGAGCATGACGCCGCCGAACTGGTGACCTATGACGCCCGTAAAGGCGGCCCCGGCGCAGTTACGCCCTGCCCAATCCCACGGCTGGAAGAGCTGTTCCAGCACTGCGATTTCGAGCACTGGCAACTGGAAGTCAAAAGCGCCTCGAAGGTTCGCTCGGCGCGCATGGTCAAGGCGATTGCCGAGCTGGCCGAGCGCTACAAGCTGACGGACAAGGTCACCGTAACCTCCAGCTCCCGCGAAGTGCTCGGCGCTCTGCAGCGCCTGACTCCGCACCTGCAACGCGGCCTGGTCGCCGAATACGCCTGGCTCGACCCATTGAAGGTGGCCAAGCATTACGGCTGCCACTTGCTCGCGCTGAACTGGACGCTGTGCACCCCCGAGCGCCTGCTCAAAGCGCAGAAAGCCGGCCTGCACGTCTCGGTGTGGACGGTCAACGAACCGGCACTGATGCGCCGCCTGGCAGACTTCGGTGTGGACAGCATCATCACCGACTTTCCCGGCCTGGCAGTGGCGACCCTGGAATAACCTCCCGGATAGCCCCAGCTACAGAAACGAAAAAACCGGCCGCAAGGGCCGGTTTTTTCGTTAAGCCTGATCAGAAACTTTCGCGATTAGGCCAACGCCAGTCGCTGGAGTCGCTGAACGGGTTCTCCCCGGCCGGCTCAGGCCACCGGCCGGAGCCGCTCAAAAAAGCCGGTTGAGGCCGTCAAACGCCGCCACCCGGTAGGCTTCCGCCATGGTCGGGTAGTTGAAGGTGGTGTTGACGAAATACTTGATGGTATTGGCCTCACCCTTCTGGTTCATGATCGCCTGGCCGATATGCACGATCTCCGAGGCTTGGTAGCCGAAGCAATGCACGCCCAGCACTTCCAGAGTTTCGCGGTGGAACAGTAGCTTGAGCATGCCCACCGGCTCGTGGGAAATCTGCGCCCGCGCCATACCTTTGAAGAACGCCTTGCCGACTTCGTAAGGGATCTTAGCCTGGGTCAGCTCGCGCTCGTTCTTACCAATCGAGCTGATTTCCGGAATGGTGTAGATGCCGGTCGGTACGTCATCGACGAAACGCCAGCTGCCATTGTCGACGATGCTGCCCGCAGCCGAACGGCCCTGGTCAGCTGCCGCACTGGCCAGGCTCGGCCAGCCAATCACGTCGCCTGCGGCGTAAACGTTCGACACCTGGGTACGATAGCTCTCGTCGACTTCGATCTGCCCCCGGCTGTTGACCTTGATGCCGATATTTTCCAAGCCCAGCTGATCGGTATTGCCGGTACGGCCGTTGCACCAGAGAAACGCGTCGGCCTTGATCTTCTTGCCGGATTTGAGGTGCAGGATCACCCCGTTCTCCACCCCTTCAACACTTTCGTACTCTTCGTTATGACGAATCAGCACGTTGTTATTGCGCAGGTGATAGCTCAACGCATCGGAGATTTCCGCATCGAGGAAGCTCAGCAGCTGATCACGGTTGTCGATCAGGTCGACCAGCACGCCCAGACCACTGAAGATCGAGGCGTACTCGGAACCGATTACCCCAGCGCCGTAGATGATGATGCGGCGCGGGGTATGGCCGAGGCTGAGAATGGTGTCGCTGTCGTAGATACGCGGATGGTGGAAGTCCACGTCCACCGGGCGGTATGGCCGCGAACCGGTGGCGATGACGATTTGCTTGGCCACCAGTTTTTCCACCACGCCATTGGCGCAGACCACTTCGATGGTGTGTTCATCGGCAAAACTGCCGGTGCCGAAGAACACATCGATACGGTTGCGCGCGTAATAGCCGGTACGCGAGCTTACTTGTTTGGCGATCACCCGCTCGGCGCTTTTCAGCACGTCGGGGAAGGAGAACCAGCGCGGCTCGCCAATCTGGCGGAACATCGGGTTGGTGTTGAACTGCATGATCTGCCGCACCGAATGGCGCAGCGCCTTGGACGGGATGGTGCCCAGGTGGGTGCAGTTGCCGCCGACTTCGCGGCGGCTGTCGACCACGGCCACCTTGCGCCCGGCCTTGGCCGCGTTCATTGCCGCGCCTTCACCCGCAGGGCCGGAACCCAGCACCACTACGTCGTAGTTGTAGACCGCCATGTTTACTCCTTCAGATCACACCGGAGCACTTGTACCGCACTCTCGGCAGGGCCAGCACTGCGCGCGCAGCCTGACAATCAATTCGTAGCTGCAAGCCTAGCCTTTTAGCCGGCCGCAGGACGATTAGCGTTTGGTCGCGTCGTAGGCCAGGTCTTCGGTTTTGCCTTGTGGGTCGCTGTTGATCTCCTCGCACTTCTCGCGGCTACCACCACAGATCGAGCATTCCTTCTCGATACCCAGGTTGGCGATACCGCCGCACGAACCGGCGATGGGCTTGCGCCCCATGATCACACCCACGGCCATCATGCCGACTACCAGCACCATGACCAGAAACACCACTAAAAACGTCATTGCTCGTCTCCTGCAGCGAATAGCTGCTCGAAAGCCTGAGTTGTCTGTGTGACGAAAGCGTCACCTTCACGGGTCACGAAAAACGCCGCAATCCCCATGCGCTCAGCAAATGCCAGGCCACGCTCAGTGCCCATCACCATTAGCACTGTAGACAAGCCATCGGCGCGCAAGGTCGATTTGTCCACCACGGTTACCGCTGCCAGCTTGTGAGTGATCGGTGCACCGGTCAACGGATCGAGGGTGTGCGAATAACGCTGGCCCTCTTCCTCGAAGTAATTGCGGTAATCACCTGAGGTGGAAATAGCGTAGCCATCCACCGCCAGCACCCGCTGGGCAACACGCTGGCCGTCCTGCGGGGCCTCCAGGCCAATGCGCCAAGGCTGACCGTCGGGCTTTTTACCCGCTGCCTTAAGCTCACCGGTTACCTCAACCATATAGCTGGTCACGCCCAGCTCAGTGAAGCGCTGCACAAGCTTGTCCACCGCATAACCGGCGGCAATGCTGTTGAAGTCGACCTGGACATCAACCTCTTTGCACAGCTGCTGCCCATCACGACGCAGATGCTGCATGCCCACCCGCGTACGCGCGGTGGCCAGTTGCTCAGCAGTCGGCACCTTTTCGGCGCGCGCCTTGGGACCGAAGCCCCAGAGATTGAGCAGCGGCTCCAGGGTCAGGTCAAATGCACCCTGACTTTGCTCATGCAGCACGCGTCCGGCGTCAACCAGCTCCAGCACCCCGTCCGGCATGGCCTGACAGGTACCCGCTGGAGCCTGGTTGAACTGCTCAATTGCGGAATCATCGCGATAGGTCGACATCTGCAGATCAACCTCAGCCAGGATTGCATCGGTCTCGCGCTTGAGTAGCTCAACGCTCGGCGAATCCTTGCTGCGCACATATTTGACCGTGTAGGTGCTGCCCATGGTCGGGCCGCCAAATTCTTCTACGGGCTCTGAAAACCAACAGCCCGTTAGGGCTGCCAGCAAGCTGACAGCGATAACGGGCCGCAGTAGCACATGAATCATGCTTAACCGCCGAAGTCGTCGAGCAGGATGTTCTCCTCCTCCACACCCAGGTCGATCAGCATCTTGATCACGGCAGCGTTCATCATGGGCGGGCCGCACATGTAGAACTCACACTCTTCCGGAGCCGGATGGTCCTTGAGGTAGTTCTCGTACAGCACGTTGTGGATAAAGCCCTTGAGACCGCTCCAGTTGTCTTCCGGTAGCGGATCAGACAGCGCCAGATGCCACTTGAAGTTGGGGTTCTCGGCCTGCAGCTGATCGTATTCTTCAACGTAGAAGGCTTCACGCATGGAGCGCGCGCCGTACCAGAAGCTGATCTTGCGGGTCGACTTCAAGCGCTTGAGCTGGTCGAAGATGTGCGAACGCATCGGCGCCATACCGGCACCACCACCGATAAATACCATCTCGGCGTCGGTTTCCTTGGCGAAGAACTCGCCGAACGGGCCGTACACATCGATCTTGTCGCCCGGCTTGAGGCTGAACACGTAGGAACTCATCTTGCCTGGTGGCAGATCGTCCTTGCCCGGTGGCGGCGAAGCAATACGGATATTGAACTTCACCAGGCCCACTTCTTCCGGGTAGTTGGCCATGGAGTAGGCACGGATCACGGTCTCTTCGACCTTGGACACGTACTTCCACTGGTTAAACTTGTCCCAGTCGCCGCGGTACTCTTCCTGAATGTCGAAGTCTTTGTAGTGCACTTCGTGCGGCGGGCATTCCAGCTGCACATAGCCACCGGCACGGAAGTCGACGCTTTCGCCTTCCGGCAGTTTCAGCGTCAGTTCCTTGATGAAGGTGGCCACGTTGGGGTTGGATTCAACGGTGCATTGCCACTTCTTCACGCCGAAGACTTCTTCCGGCACTTCGATCTTCATGTCCTGTTTGACCGGAGTCTGGCAGGACAGACGCCAGCCAGCCTTGGCTTCGCGACGAGTGAAAGCAGCCTCTTCGGTTGGCAGCATTTCACCGCCGCCATGCTCGACCACACACTTGCACTGGGCGCAGGTACCGCCGCCACCGCAAGCCGAAGACAGGAAGATATTGTTGGCCGCCAGGGTCTGCAGCAACTTGCCGCCCGCGGGTACCACAATGGTTTTTTCGCCGTTGATCTCAATGCTCACATCACCGCTGGAAACCAGCTTGGCGCGCGCCGCGAGAATGACCAGCACCAGCGCCAGCACGATGCCGGTGAACATGCCGATGGCGATAAGAATCTCTAAATTGATCATCTATGCATCCCTTCCTTACAACTGCACGCCGGAGAAGGACATAAAGCCCAGAGACATCAGACCGATGGTGATAAAGGTGATACCCAGGCCCTGCAGGCCAGCCGGAACGTCGCTGTACTTGAGCTTCTCGCGGATCCCCGCCAGTGCGGCAATCGCCAGCGCCCAGGACAGACCGGAGCCAAAGCCATACACGGTGCTTTCCGCCAGGTTGTAGTCACGCTCGACCATGAACAAGGTGCCGCCCATGATGGCGCAGTTCACCGTGATCAGCGGCAGGAACACCCCCAGGGCGTTGTAGAGGCTGGGTACGTACTTATCCAGCAGCATCTCGAGGATCTGCACGATGGCCGCGATCACCCCGATATAGCTGAGCAGACCGAGGAAGCTCAGGTCCACTTCCGGCAAACCGGCCCAAGCCAGCGCGCCATCTTTCAGCAGGTAGGTGTAGATCAGGTTGTTCGCAGGCACGGTGATGACTTGCACCACGATAACCGCGATACCCAGGCCAATCGCCGTCTCGACTTTCTTCGAGATGGCGATAAAGGTGCACATGCCGAGAAAGAAGGCCAATGCCATGTTCTCAACGAACACCGCCTTGACCAGCAAGCTGAGGTAATGCTCCATTAGTAAGCCTCCTTATTCGAGACCTGCGGAGCCATCTTGAAGCTTGGCTTCTCCAGCTGATCTTTTTTCCAGCTACGCAGTGCCCAGATAAACAAACCGATCAGGAAGAACGCCGAAGGCGGCAGCAACAGCATGCCGTTAGGCTGATACCAGCCACCGTCGTTGATCACCGGAATGATCTCGTAACCCATCAGTTTGCCCGCGCCGAACAGCTCACGAACGATGCCCAGCACGATCAGCATGGCGCTGTAGCCGAGGCCGTTACCGATGCCGTCGAAGAACGACAGCACCGGCGGGTTCTGCATGGCAAAGGCTTCGGCGCGGCCCATCACGATGCAGTTGGTGATGATCAGGCCGACGAATACCGACAGCTGCTTGGACAGGCTGAAGGCAAAGGCCTTGAGCACCTGATCGACCACGATCACCAGCGAAGCAATGATCACCATCTGCACGATCATGCGGATGGAGCTGGGGATCTGGCTGCGAATCATCGAGATAAACAGGTTGGAGAACCCGGTTACCAGGGTCAGGGCAATCGACATCACCAGCGCGGTTTTCAGGTTCGAGGTCACCGCCAGAGCGGAACAGATACCCAGAATCTGCAAACCAATCGGGTTGTTGTTGAAAATCGGGTTAAGCAGAACTTCTTTAATAGTCGGCTGCGACATGATCAAGCCTCCCCTTTTTGCAGATTGGCGAGGAACTGGGCGAAGCCGTTCTCTCCCAGCCAGAAGTGCAGCAAGTTATTCACACCATTGCTGGTCAGGGTTGCACCCGCCAGGCCATCGACCTGGTGAGTCGCCTGCGCGCTCTGCGCATCGACGTTGCCCTTGATGATCTGAATCGCCAGCTCGCCCTTGTCATCAAACAAGGTCTTGCCCAGCCACAGACTTTTCCACTTCGGGTTATCCACTTCGCCGCCCAGACCCGGGGTCTCGGCATGCTGGTAGAAGCCGAAACCGGCAACGGTATTGAGGTCACCCTGGAGCGCCATAAAGCCGTGCAGGGTCGACCACAGGCCATAGCCGCGCACAGGCAGAATCACGGTTTCCAGCTTGCCATCCTGCTCCACCAGGTAAACCGTGGTGAAACGCTCGCGGCGCTTGATCGAGGCGATATCGTCAGAGCCTTCAAGCACAGCCGACAACTTCGGATCCTTGGACGCTTTCAGCGGATCGAAAGTAGCCGGATTCTGCGCATCGCTGAAGGTGCCAGTGTCGAGATCGACAATCCGCGCACTGATGCGCTCGGCAAACAACGCCTTGACCTGCGCGCTGCTCATGCTGGCATCGCCCAGCCCGGCGATTGCCAGGATGCTGCGTTGCTTGTCCAGCTGGCGGTTTTCCACCTGAGTCGGTTTCAGCGCGATGGCTGCACCGGCAACAAACACCGAGCACACCAGGCAGACCAACAGGGCTACCACCAAGGTGCGGACGGTGGATTCTTTTTGACTAGACATTGCGTGCCAGCCTCCGCTTGATATTGGCTTGAACGACAAAGTGGTCGATCAGCGGTGCAAACAGGTTGGCGAACAGGATCGCCAGCATCATGCCTTCCGGGAAGGCTGGGTTGACCACACGGATCATCACCACCATCACACCGATCAGGGCACCGAAAATCCACTTGCCGGTATTGGTCATGGAAGCCGACACCGGGTCGGTGGCCATAAAGAACATACCGAAAGCAAAACCGCCCACCACCAGGTGCCAGTGCCAAGGCATGGCAAACATCGGGTTGGTGCTCGAACCGAGCATATTGAGCAGCAGGCTTAAGCCGATCATGCCCAACATCACGCCGGTAACGATGCGCCAGGAGGCAATCTTGGTAATCAGCAGAATGCCGCCACCAATAAGGATCGCCAGGGTGCTGGTTTCGCCCATGGAACCGTGAATGGTGCCAACGAAAGCATCCATCCAGGTGATGCCATTGCTCACCACGTTTTCAATGCCACCAGCAGCGGCCAGGCTCAGCGAGGTTGCGCCGGCAAAGCCGTCAACCGCGGTCCAGACTGCGTCACCGGACATCTGCGCCGGGTAGGCGAAGAACAGGAAGGCACGACCAGTCAGCGCCGGGTTGAGGAAGTTCTTGCCAGTACCGCCAAATACTTCCTTACCGATCACCACGCCGAAGCTGATACCCAGCGCGACCTGCCACAGCGGAATGCTCGGCGGCAGAATCAGGGCGAACAGCACGGACGTAACGAAGAAACCTTCGTTGACTTCATGCTTGCGGACCGAAGCGAACAGCACTTCCCAGAAACCGCCGACGATAAACGCCGTCGCATACACCGGCAGGAAGTAAGCCGCGCCCTGGATAAAGTTATCCCACAGGCTGTTGGGGTCGAACCCGGCCAGCGAGCCGATCAGCGCGAAGCGCCAGCCTTCCTGGGCCGCCAGCAGCTCAGGGCTGTTAGCGAAGATCAGGTTGGCCTGATAACCGGTGTTCCACATACCGAAGAACATCATCGGGAAGGTACACAGCCACACGGTGATCATCATGCGCTTGAGGTCGATGCCGTCACGCACGTGGGCGGTGGTCTTGGTTACGCTGCCGGGGCGATAGAAGAAGGTGTCAACAGCCTCATAGAGGGCGTACCACTTCTCGAACTTGCCGCCTTTTTCGAAGTTGTGCTCGACTTTGTCGAGGAATGCACGAATACCCATGACTTAACCCTCCTTCTCAATACGGGCGAGGTTATCGCGCAGGATCGGGCCGTACTCATACTTGCCGGCACAGACATAGGTGCACAGCGCCAGGTCTTCTTCGTCGAGTTCCAGGCAGCCCAGTTTCTGAGCCATCTCGGTGTCACCGACGATCAGGTAGCGCAGCAGTTGCGTCGGCAGGATATCCAGCGGCATCACGGCTTCGTAGTTGCCCACCGGCACCATGGCGCGCGGGCTGCCATTGGTGGTGGTGGAGAAGGCGAACTTCTTCGCAGCGTTGAGCTTGGAAACAAAGATGTTCATTACCGAGTGCTTGTTTACCCCGGCACGCAGGTAATGCATCAGCTCACGCTCGTGCCCTTCAACCAGGCAGGACACCTGCAAGTGATAACGACCGAGGAAGGCGAAAGCGCCCTGCGCGGTACGGCCACCCAGCACTGAGCCGGAAATAACCCGGTTGAAACCAGGTTGCAGTTGGCCGGCAGTCAGTTCGCTGAGGCTCGCGCCCAGACGGGTGCGCACCAGGCGCGGCTGCTCGACCACAGGGCCGGCCAGCGCGACAACGCGCTCGGTCCACAGCTGCCCGGTGGTGAACAGTTTGCCGACGGCAATCACGTCCTGATAATTGATCGACCAGACGCTCTTGCTGACGCTGACCGGATCAAGGAAGTGAATGTGCGTACCTGGCAAACCCGCAGGATGCGGGCCGGCGAAGGCTTCGGTGTGCACCTTGCTCAGCTGCTCGCCAGGCAAGCTGGCGCCCTCAGCCTTGCACAGAAACACCTTGGCCAGATTGCTCAGCACCTGCAGACCGTTAGTAAAGTCGGCAGCGTACTCAGCAATCACTACAGCCGGATCGGCTGCCAGCGGGTGGGTATCAATGGCCGTGACGAAAATCGAGCTGGGCTGCGCATCAGCAGCAGGCACCTTGCTGAACGGACGGGCGCGAAATGCGGTCCACAAGCCCGACTGCAGCAGCACTTCACGCACTTTGGCGTCGCCGACAGTCGCCAGCTGATCCACCGCTACCTGATCAAAGGTGATTTGCTCATCGCCCTCGACATCGATCACCACCGATTGCAGCACCCGCTTCTCACCGCGATGGATGGCGCTGATCACGCCTGCAGCTGGAGCGGTGTATTGCACGCCTGGCGACTTCTTGTCCGAGAACAGCACCTGGCCAAGCTTGACCCGGTCACCGACCTGAACCTCCATCGAAGGCTTCATTCCGTGATAATCGAAGCCTATGACGGCGACGCTACGCACCGGCCTTGCAGCCTCAATGCGCTGCACCGGCACGCCTGTTATGGGCAAATCAAGCCCATGTTTTATTTTGATCATAGGTTTGCCTAACCACTGATTTATAAACTTTTTTAGAATACGGACGACACCAACGCAGAAAAATGCGGCGCAACGCCAAAACAGATTGGGCGCTGGGTAGGATGTCGGTCGCGGGAAAAAATCTGGCCGATTATAAGTCGCACCTTCGGCCACTGGCCACCCAAGCGCTTGCTTTTATCCGGTTTAACGTAACAGAAGGCAACAGATGGCGGCTTGACTGCAGAGGCCCGGCGCGCGACATAAGACCAATAGACTAACTGGAGCCCTGCTATGCGCCTGCTACTCGCGCTCACCACCCTACTGCTGCTCAGCGGCGAGTTATTCGCCAACAACCGCGAACGCCTGCAAGAAGCCAACTTCGCTGCCACCCACCAGTTCGAGCAGAACAGCCTGGAACGTAAGAACCAGAGCGTACTGACCTACCTGTGGGCCGATGTCTACGCCGCCGCCTTCTATGCCCCCGCCCAGGCCAGCGCCAGCCAGGCAGTCACCCAGCCACTCACGCAACGCCTGGAGCTCTACTACTTTCGCGACATCGATAGCCAAGACGTGATCAAAGCGGCCTGGGTCACCCTCGAGCGCCAGCACGACGCCGCCACACTGCAACGCCTGCGCCCGGAGATAGATGCCCTGCATGCCACCTTTAAGGATATTCGCCCCGGCGACCGCTACGCCCTGAACTTCAACGCCGAAAGCGGCCTGACCCTTGAAGTGAATGGCAAAGTCGCCTACACCAGCCAGGACCCAGCCCTGGCCAAGGCCTACCTGGGCATCTGGCTCTCACCCAACGGCCTGTCGGATAAGTTGCGCACCAGCCTGCTGGCCGACTGACTCCAGACAATAAAAAATGACCGGGAGTCATTTTTAACCTCGTCCAGCGACGGCCCGCAGGGTGGCGGCCAGGGATGGCAAGCCATAAAAAACGGGAGCCGAAGCTCCCGTTTTTTATGCATTGCCTGCGCTTAGCGCGGGAAGGCTGGCGGGTTAACCCCGGCCATATCTTCCATCACACGAACCACCTGGCAGCTGTAACCGAACTCGTTGTCGTACCACACGTACAGCACAACGCGGTTGTCGTTGCAGATGGTGGCTTCGGCATCGACTACACCGGCGTGACGCGAGCCAACGAAGTCAGTGGAAACCACTTCCTGCGACTGAACGAAGTCGATCTGCTTCTGCAGGTCCGAGTGCATGGCCATCTGGCGCAGGTACTCGTTGACCTCTTCACGGGTGGTGGCCTTCTCAAGGTTGAGGTTGAGGATGGCCATCGACACGTTCGGCGTCGGTACGCGAATGGCGTTGCCGGTCAGCTTGCCTTTCAGCACTGGCAGCGCCTTGGCAGCAGCAGTGGCAGCACCAGTCTCGGTGATCACCATGTTCAGCGGTGCGCTGCGACCACGGCGATCGCCCTTGTGGAAGTTGTCGATCAGGTTCTGGTCGTTGGTGTACGAGTGAACGGTTTCGACGTGACCATTAAGGATGCCGTACTGATCATTGATCGCCTTGAGCACCGGCACGATGGCGTTGGTGGTGCAGGAAGCGGCCGAGATGATCTTGTCATCAGGAGTGATTTCACCGTGGTTGATGCCGTGCACGATGTTCTTCAGCGCGCCTTTGCCAGGTGCGGTGAGGACTACGCGATCAACACCCGGGCAGGCCAGGTGCTGGCCCAGACCGTCGGCGTCACGCCATACACCGGTGTTATCCACCAGCAATGCGTTCTTGATGCCGTACTGGGTGTAATCCACCTCGGCTGGCGACTTGGCGTAGATCACCTGAATCAGGTTGCCGTTGGCGGTCAGAGTGCTGTTTTCTTCGTCGATGGTGATGGTGCCGTCGAACTTGCCGTGCACCGAGTCGCGGCGCAGCAGGCTGGCGCGCTTGACCAGGTCATTGGTCGCACCTTTGCGCACAACAATGGCGCGCAGACGCAGGCCGTCGCCACCACCGGTTTTCTCGATCAGGATGCGGGCCAGCAGACGGCCGATACGACCGAAGCCGTAGAGAACCACGTCGGTGCCTTCGCGGGCTTCGCTGTTCTGCTTGCCAACCACTTCAACCAGCTCGTCCTTGACGAACTGCTCGATGCTACGGCCCTGGCCTTCGGCCTTGAACTTGCTGACCATCTTGCCCAGATCTATCGAGGCCGCGCCCAGCTTGAGCTCGCTCATGGCCTTGAGCACCAGGAAGGTATCGTGCACCGACAGTTCGCTGTCGCCGGTCAGGCGGTGACGTGCGAAGCGGTGGGCCTTGAGAATGTCGATCACCGAGCGGTTGATCAAACCACGGCCGTAGATCGAGGTGACCACGTTGTTGTTACGGTAGAGTTGGCCAATCATCGGAATCATCGCTTCCGCAAGGGCTTCTCGATCGATCCACTCACCGAGACACTGGTCGGGCTTCTGAGTCACGGGCAGTACCTTCCACATGTAGGGGCTGAAAAAAGGGGCTACATTATGACGGCGCAAGCAAGCATGAGCAATGCACGACTGTCGTAACTGACACCGCACATAAACGCCCGCTACAATCGCCGACCTTGTGCCATGACCGTGAGCCGCCCGTGTCTGAACCGACCGTGTCCGTACTGCGTCTACCGTCCCTACCGGCCACTGCCGGCAAACAACACTGGGGCAACCTGCCCGGTGCCGCGCTGAGCCTGGCGATTGCCGAAGCCGCCAGCAATGCCAAACGTTTCACCCTGCTGCTGACTGCCGACAGCCAGAGCGCCGAGCGCCTGCAAGAGGAGCTGAGCTTTTTCGCTCCGGATTTGCCGGTGCTGCATTTCCCCGACTGGGAAACCCTGCCCTACGACCTATTTTCGCCGCACCAGGACATCATTTCCCAGCGCATCGCCGCACTTTATCGCCTGCCCGAGCTGAAGCACGGCGTGTTGGTAGTCCCGATCACCACCGCCCTACACCGCCTGGCGCCCAAGCGTTTTCTGCTCGGCAGCAGCCTGGTCATGCAGGTCGGTCAGCAACTCGACGTCAACCAGATGCGCGGCAACCTGGAAGCCGCCGGCTATCGCTGCGTCGACACGGTGTATGAACATGGTGAGTTCGCTGTACGCGGCGCGCTGATCGATCTGTTCCCGATGGGCAGCAGCCAGCCATACCGCATCGACCTGTTCGATGACGAAATCGAAACCCTGCGTACTTTTGATCCGGAAAACCAGCGCTCTATCGACAAGGTCGAGTCGATCAAGCTGCTGCCGGCGCGCGAATTCCCGCTGGAAAAGAAAGCCGTTACCGATTTTCGCGGGCGCTTTCGCGAGCGTTTCGACGTGGATTTCCGCCGCTGCCCGATCTATCAGGATCTCAGCACCGGCATCACCCCGGCCGGTATCGAGTACTACCTGCCGCTGTTCTTCGAAGAAACCGCCACACTCTTCGACTATTTGCCCGCCGACACCCAGGTGTTTTCCCTGCCGGGCATCGAAAAAGCCGCCGAGCAGTTCTGGGTGGATGCGCGCAGCCGTTATGAGGATCGCCGCGTCGACCCGGAACGCCCGCTGCTGCCGCCTGCCGACATATTCCTACCGGTGGAAGACTGTTTCGCCCGCCTGAAAAACTGGCCGCGCGTGGTGGTCAGCCAGGACGATATCGAAGAAGGCGTCGGGCGCCTGCGTTTCAACGCCAAACCGCTGCCCGACCTGGCGATCCAGGCCAAGGCCGGCGAACCGCTGGCCGCGTTGCGGCGTTTTATCGAGGAATACCCTGGCCGCGTGCTGTTCTGCGCCGAGTCCGCCGGACGGCGCGAGGTGCTGCTGGAGTTGCTCGCGCGCCTCAAGCTCAAACCCAACGAATTTGAAAGCTGGCCGGCCTTCACCGCCAGCAAACAGCGCCTGGGCATCTGCATTGCTCCGCTGGATGATGGTCTGCTGCTCGAAGACCTGGCCCTGGTGGCGGAAAGCCCGCTGTTCGGTCAGCGCGTTATGCAGCGCCGGCGCCGCGAGAAATCCCGCGATGGCGGCGACAACGTCATCAAGAACCTTACCGAGCTGCGCGAAGGCGCGCCGGTGGTGCATATCGACCACGGTGTCGGCCGCTACCTGGGCCTGGTGACCATGGAGTTCGACGGCCAGGCCGCCGAGTTCCTCGCCCTGATGTACGCCGAGGAAGCCAAACTCTACGTGCCGGTGGCCAGTCTGCACCTGATCGCCCGCTACACCGGTAGCGACGACGCCCTCGCCCCGCTGCACCGCCTCGGCTCGGAAATCTGGCAAAAGGCCAAGCGCAAGGCCGCCGAACAGGTGCGCGACGTCGCCGCCGAACTGCTCGACATCTACGCCCGTCGCGCCGCCCGCGAAGGCTATGCGTTCGCCGACCCCAAGGCCGATTACGCCACCTTCAGCGCCGGTTTCCCCTTCGAAGAAACCCCGGACCAGCAAGCCGCCATCGACGCGGTGCATGACGACATGCTCGCGCCCAAGCCGATGGATCGCCTGGTCTGCGGCGATGTCGGCTTCGGCAAGACCGAAGTGGCGATGCGCGCGGCCTTTATCGCCGTGCATGGCGGCAAGCAGGTAGCGGTGCTGGTACCGACCACCCTGCTTGCCCAGCAGCACTACAACAGCTTCCGCGACCGCTTCGCCGACTGGCCAGTAAAAGTCGAGGTGATGAGCCGTTTCAAAAGCGCCAAGGAAGTCAGCGAGGCCGTGCAGCAATTGGCCGAAGGCAAGGTGGATATCGTGATCGGCACCCACAAGCTGCTGCAGGAAGACGTCAAGTTCAGCAACCTGGGCCTGGTGATTATCGACGAAGAGCACCGTTTCGGCGTACGCCAGAAGGAGCAGCTCAAGGCCCTGCGCAGCGAAGTCGATATCCTCACGCTTACCGCCACACCAATTCCACGCACCCTGAACATGGCCGTGGCCGGCATGCGTGACCTGTCGATCATCGCCACGCCGCCGGCGCGTCGTCTGTCGGTGCGCACCTTCGTCATGGAGCAGAACAACCCGACGATCAAGGAAGCCCTGCTGCGTGAGCTGCTGCGCGGCGGCCAGGTGTACTACCTGCACAACGATGTGAAAACCATCGAGAAATGCGCCGCCGACCTCGCCGAACTGGTGCCGGAAGCGCGGATCGGCATTGGCCACGGGCAGATGCGCGAGCGCGAGCTGGAACAGGTGATGGGCGACTTCTATCACAAGCGCTTCAACGTACTGATCGCCTCGACCATCATCGAGACCGGCATCGACGTACCGAGCGCCAACACCATCATCATCGAGCGCGCCGACAAGTTCGGCCTGGCTCAGCTGCACCAGTTGCGCGGCCGCGTCGGCCGTAGTCACCACCAGGCCTACGCCTACCTGCTGACGCCCCCACGCAAGCAGATGACTGATGATGCGCAAAAGCGCCTGGAAGCCATCTCCGGCGCCCAGGACCTCGGCGCAGGCTTTTTGCTGGCCACCCACGACCTGGAAATCCGCGGCGCCGGCGAGCTGCTCGGCGATGGCCAGAGTGGGCAGATCCAGGCAGTCGGTTTCACCCTCTATATGGAAATGCTTGAGCGCGCGGTGAAATCGATCCGCAAGGGCGAGCAGCCTAACCTCGACCAGCCGCTTGGCGGCGGCCCGGAAATCAACCTGCGCGTGCCGGCGCTGATCCCCGAGGATTACCTGCCCGATGTGCATGCGCGGCTGATCCTCTACAAACGCATCGCCAACGCTGCCGACGAGGATGGCCTGAAAGAGCTGCAAGTGGAGATGATCGACCGCTTCGGCCTGCTACCGGATGCAAGCAAGAACCTGATACGCATCACCCTGCTGAAATTGCAGGCAGAAAAGCTCGGGATCAAGAAGGTCGATGCCGGCCCACAAGGCGGACGCATCGAATTCGCCGCCGATACCTGCGTCGATCCGCTGACCCTGATCAAGCTGATCCAGAGCGCACCGAATCGCTACAAGTTCGAAGGCGCGACAATGTTTAAGATCCAGGTGCCCATGGAGCGCCCGGAAGAACGCTTCAATACCTTAGAGGCGCTGTTCGAGCGCCTGACTCCCTCAACCTAAAGGACTGACCCATGCGCGCACTCCGCACCCTGGCCCTGCTGCCGCTTATTCTGCTGGGCCTGCTCAGCAGCACTGCCGCCCTGGCTGAAAGCCTGTATCAGGTTGAAGTCATCGTATTCCGACAGGCCGCCACACCGATTTCCGCCGGCCAGCTGCCGCCCGACAACTGGGCGCAGAATGCGCTGCCGGTGGATGGCAGCAACAGTCGCAGCACCGCACTGAATGCCGAGGCCGGCAAACTCAGCCCCTCCAGCGGTTATCAGGTTCTACTGCACAAAGCCTGGTCCCAGAGCCTGGGCGAGTCGAGCAGCCGCGTCGCCATCAGCACCGGCGATGAGCAGTTCGGCCACTACCCCGTCGAAGGCACCATCAGCCTTAAAGCCGGCCGCGTGATTGAGCTGGACAGCGACATCTGGGTCAACCAGCTCGACGCCAGTGGCATCCTCAATGACAGCGAGCGCATCAAGCAGAGCAGCCGTCTGAAAAGCGGTGAACTGACCTTTGTCGATAATGGCAGCCTGGGTCTGCTGATTCGCGTCAGCCCGCTGTAAGAACACAGGCAATAAAAAGGGCCGCATTGCGCGGCCCTTTTTATTGCAGCACGGCCCAGTCAGCTGGCCAACACGCGCGCCAATACGGCCTTGACCGTACCCATGCCCTCTTCCAGGGCGCGTTCGATTTCCGCCATGGTGATCAGCGCACGGGACTTGCCGGCAGCAGGGTTCACCACCAGCGCCAGACAGGCATATGGCAAAGCCAGCTCACGGGCCAGCACCGCTTCCGGCATACCGGTCATACCTACGATGTCGCAGCCATCGCGCTCCATCCGGGCGATTTCCGCAGCGGTTTCCAGACGTGGGCCCTGGGTGCAGCCGTACAGCCCATGATTGCTGAACGCACAGTGTTCGGCAGTCAGTGCATTGGCCAGTTTGGTGCGCAGCCCAGCGTCATAGGGATGACTGAAGTCCACATGGGTGACATGTTCCAGTTCACCCTCAAAATAGGTGTGCTCGCGCCCGTAGGTGTAATCGATGATCTGGTGCGGCAGGCAGAAGTGCCCGGTGCCCATGGCCGAGTGAATACCGCCCACCGCATTCACGGCGATGATGGCCTTGGCCCCCGCCTCACGCAGCGCCCAGAGGTTGGCGCGATAGTTGACCTGATGCGGAGGAATACGGTGTGGATGCCCGTGGCGCGCAAGAAACAGCACCTCGCGGCCGGCATAGTCGCCTTTGAGCACCGCCGCAGAGGGCGCGCCATAGGGCGTATCGATATGCAGCGCGGCCTTGATGGTCAGACCATCCAGCTTGGTCAGCCCCGTACCGCCGATAATCGCGTAAACCGTCATCCCTTACTCCTAGTCGATTAATTGCGCATCGCGCAGGCTGCCAAGTGCCGCCAGCCAGCGCGGGTTCTGCCGATACTCAATACCCGGGAAAGCCTGCCGGCGCATCCGCGCCAGACCTTGCGGCGGCTCCACCTTGAGTCGCTGCAAGGCGCTCAGGGCCAGCTCTGCCGCTGCCCGGTCATTACACACCAGGCCCATATCGCAACCCGCTGCCAGCGCCGCTTCGATACGGCAGGCCGCATCGCCGACCACATGGGCGCCGGCCATGGACAAATCGTCGCTGAAAATCACCCCATCAAAGGCCAGCTCGCCACGCAGAATGTCCTGCAACCAGCGCCGGGAGAAACCTGCGGGCTGACTGTCCACCTGAGGGTAGATCACATGGGCGGGCATCACCGCAGCCAACTGCCGGCTCAACTGTGCAAAGGGCTGCAAGTCGACTGCACGAATCTGTTCCAGGCTGCGCTCATCCACTGGGATGGCCACATGGGAATCCGCCTCGGCCCAGCCGTGCCCGGGGAAATGCTTGCCGGTGGCGGCCATGCCCGCGGCGTTCATCCCACGGATAAACGCACCGGCCAGCAAGGTCGCACGCTGCGCATCGCCTTCAAAGGAACGGCTACCGACCACCGCACTGCGCTGATGATCGAGATCCAGCACCGGGGCAAAGCTCAGGTCCAAACCAGCGGCCAGCACTTCGGTCGCCATAACCCAACCGCACTGCTCGGCAAGATGCTCGGCATTGGCGTTGTCGGCCAACGCACGCATCGCCGGCAAGCGCACAAAGCCCTGGCGTAGACGCTGCACGCGCCCGCCTTCCTGATCCACCGCCAGCAGCAGGTCCGGCCGCACCGCGCGAATCGCAGCAGACAGCTCGCGCACCTGGCGCGGATCTTCAATATTGCGCGCGAACAGAATCAACCCGGCCACCTGCGGCTGGCGCAGAATCTGGCGATCCTCCGCCGTCAGCCAGGTGCCGGCGATATCCAGCATCAATGAACCTTGCATGCGTGTACTCACAACTCGTCCTTAAATAAGAGGCGCAACCGCCCACTCGGGGCAGGCGGCCTCGTCAATCTGTACCGCACATTGAACCGGGACACGCGCAAAGAGTTCCAGCAGGTCGCTGTTGCGCAGGCGCACGCAGCCATGCGACAGCGCCACGCCCATAGGCTCGCTGTCCGGCGTACCGTGTATGTAGATATAGCGGCGAAAGGTATCGACAGCGCCCAGACGATTGCGCCCAGGCTCACAACCACTCAACCAGAGAATGCGCGTAAGAATCCAGTCACGACCGGGAAATTGCGCATGCAACTCGGGCGACCAAACTTCGCCGGTCCAGCGCCGTCCGCGCAGCACGGCAGCACTCGGCAAGCCCTCACCAATCTTCGCCCGCACCTTGTGCAAGCCCCGCGGCGTGCAGCCGGAACCATTGCGCTCACCGGCGCCATTCAGCGCAGTGGAAACACTCAGGCGCAGCTGCAGCTGCCCATTGGCAAAGCCATACAGGCACTGATCGGCGAGGGAAATATGCAGAAAATCGAGAGCAACCATGGGCGGCTAGCTTAGCGGATCGAATCCACCAAGCCCACCCGCCGAGGTCAAACTTTGCTGGGGATGGCTGGAGTCTTGGTGCGCGGCTTGAGCTGTGCGCTGGCCAAGGCTTCATCGGTCAGGCCGGTTTCCGAACGCATGCCGGCAGCCAGGAATGGCACCATCAGGCGCATCACCTGCTCAATCGAGGTGTTAACACCGAAATCGGTTTCCGACATGGCCCGCAGGGCCTTGATCCCGGACATGCTGAACGCTGCGGCGCCGAGCATAAAGTGCACGCGCCAGAACAGTTCCAGAGGAGGAATGCGCGGAGCGGCTTCATGCACCAGTTGCATGTAACGGCGGAACACCTTGCCGTACACCTCTTCGAGGTACTTACGCAGGTGTCCCTGGCTCTGGCTAAAAGCCAGGCCCAACAGACGCATAAAGATTGACAGGTCGTTGCCGCTGCGCGGCTTTACTGCCAGCGCCTGCTCGACCAGTAACTCCAGCAGCTCTTCGAGGCTGACCTTGGTTTCCGGCTTGGCCTGACGGCGATCCAGTTCACGCTCCAGGCTTACGCAGAAAGGCCCAAGAAAGCGCGAGAACACCGCCTGAATCAGGGCCTTTTTCGAGCCGAAGTGATAATTCACCGCAGCCAGGTTCACCCCTGCTTTGCTGGTGATCAAACGCAGAGAAGTTTCTGCGAAACCTTTCTCCGCAAAAAGCTGCTCTGCCGCATCGAGAATGCGTTCAACGGTTTCCGACTGGGCCATGACTCTTTTCATCTGAACAAACACTTGTTTGAAACATACGTTTCAGCTGCCCGCCTTGTCAAGCCGGGCAAACCATCTTGTGGCCGGGTGGTCACAGACATCCGGCAAAGGCACAGGCTAACCCTAGCTAGACGCCTCATAAACGGCCTGAGTAACAGTGCACTGCAACAGACGATACGAAGGTCAATTGAGTAGAGATCAGAACACAAGGATTGCCAATCGCCGATCACTGTATATAATCCCAGTCACTGTACAAAAAAACAGAGCCGACCATGCTAAAACTGACGCCGCGCCAAGCTGAAATTCTCGCCTTCATCAAGCAGTGCCTTGAAGACAACGGCTACCCGCCTACCCGTGCGGAAATCGCCTTGAAGTTGGGGTTCAAATCACCCAACGCAGCGGAAGAGCACCTCAAGGCCCTGGCCCGCAAGGGCGCCATCGAAATGACCCCTGGTGCTTCACGCGGCATCCGCATTCCAGGCTTCGAGCCCAATGCCGAGGAAGACGAAGGCCTACCGGTGATTGGCCGCGTCGCTGCAGGCGCACCGATTCTGGCGCAGCAACATGTCGAAGAGTCCTGCAAGATCAATCCGGACTTCTTCCACCCCAAGGCTGATTACCTGCTGCGTGTACGCGGCATGAGCATGAAAGACATCGGCATCTTCGATGGCGACCTGCTGGCCGTACACACCACCCGTGAAGCCCGTAATGGGCAAGTGGTGGTGGCGCGTCTCGACGATGAAGTGACCGTCAAACGCTTCAAGCGTGAAGGCAACAAGGTCTGGCTGATTGCGGAAAACCCGGAGTTCGCGCCGATCGAAGTAAACCTGGAAGAACAGGACCTGATTATTGAAGGCTTGAGCGTCGGCGTTATCCGCCGCTAGTGGAGGATTTATGCAGTTCCCGCAATCACTGAACCGTACACAACTGCCTTTGTTCGATGCATTTCTAGCATCGACGGTGACACCATTACTTGCCGAGAGTGCTGAACTGCCCTGGCAAGATGATGAGACAGAGGCTTTCAGTGAACTGTCGCTGCGCGGTGCAGCCGGGCACTGCCTGAACCTCCTAGCGCCGATTCTGCGTGAGCTCAGCGACAACCACGACGAACGCTGGCTGACCCTGATCGCCCCGCCCTCCAGCCTTACCCAAACCTGGCTACGCGAAGCAGGCCTGAACCGCGAACGCATTCTGCTGCTCCACCCGCGCGGCGAACAGAGCGCACTGGAGTTGGCGCAACAGGCGTTGACGCTGGGCCGCAGCCACACGGTTGTTAGCTGGCTGCACCCTCTAGAACGCCAGGCGCGGCAACAGCTTGAGCAAGCGGCCCGCCAGGGCAAGGCGCAAAGCCTGAATATCAGTTTGGGATAGTTGGCCAAAGGTCACGCACAAGGAATGTGCATGCAGCCAGTAGAAACCTGATGCAAGAAACACCCAACACGAGCAGAACGCTCTAGATCAGAGCCCGGAAGAATTCTGCAATCAATGCAGAATCCGCGGCCCTTCTTCCTGCTGGAAATTATTTTCAGCCAAGCGCCCCGCCATCTGCACACCGACATTGAGCATGGCCTTGGCCACCTCGACGTGCTGCCCCTGCAGAAATGCCTTGGCATCAGCAGAGAAATCCAGCACCACCAGTGACTCTTCATCCTCTGCACGACGCAGGGCAATACGCCCGTCGGGCAATTCAACAATTTCCAGGAATGATGTAGGCATTGGCTTAGCTCTCCACGGTAGGCCGACAGTGTAACAGCCGACCCGGGCTCGCCCTAGTCCGCCGGTCCAATCAGCCTCTTACCATTCGCTCAGGGTTTGCCGAAAGCGCTGTGCCAGAGCCTTCAGCTGCTGACGCCAGGCTTCAAGCGTCTCCTGCGCCAAGGGTGCGACTTCTTCATCCAGACTGACCGCTGTGATCAATGGCGTAGCGGGATCGACCTTGGCTTTCTTACCCGCCTGCGGCGGCTGAAACAGCTCGGCATAGGCCTTGAGCAGCTGGGTAACCCAGCTGTCAGCGGACTGTGCCAACTCGACCAGCTCACCCAGTTCCTGGCTTGGCGCCGCCTGCAACACTTCCTCGGTGAGAAAGCGTTCGGCCTGCGGAGCAGCGCTGTCAGGCAAACGGTAGTAGCCGGCAATCTCATGGCACAGGCCCAGCAACGCACCATACAGATGAAACAACGCAGCCTCACGCTCGGCCTGGATCATGGCTAGAGCATTCATGCTCTGGCCCTGCTCGGCTTTGCGCCAGGACTCCAGCGCCAGGCCGGCGTAGAAGATTTTCTGATTGGTGCGGGTATAGAGTTCATTGGCCATTGCGGCACCCTCCACAGCGGATTGAATAAGCATACGCGCGCCGGCCAATGGCCGACACGCGCTCCGCTAGATCAGCTCTTGTCTTCGACTTTCCACTTCCCGCCATCAAAGAACGCACGCCAGCCAGTCGGCTTACCGTCGACCTCGGTCTGTACGTACTGCTCTTTAGTCTTGCGGCTGTAGCGGATCACCGCTGCGCGACCTTGCGGGTCTTTCTTAGGCGCATCGCAGAGGAAGTGGTACTTGGGATCGATCTCATCGCGATGCGGAATAAGCTCCAACACCAGCGGTGCACGAGTTTCGCGGTTTTTCGGGAACTGGCTGGCAGCCAGGAACAGACCCGAAGCACCATCACGCAGGATGTAGGTATCGTTGACCTTCTCGCACTTGAGCTCTGGCATCTTCACCGGGTCCATTTTCGGCGGCGCCGCTTCACCACTTTTCAGCAGTTTGCGGGTGTTCTTGCACTCGCTGTTGGTGCAACCGAAGAACTTACCGAAACGACCGGTTTTCAGCTGCATCTGGCTACCGCACTTGTCGCAATCCAGACTCGGGCCTTCGTAGCCCTTGATGCGGTACTGGCCCTGCTCTACTTCATAACCGCTGCAATCGGGGTTATTGCCGCAGATATGCAACTTACGAGTTTCATCGAGCAGGTAGGCATCCATCGCGGTCGAGCAGATCGGGCAGCGGTGCTTGCCAAGCAGCACGCGCGACTCCGACTCACCCTCGTCGTCCGCAGCAATTTCGTCGCCCGGCACCAGGTTGACAGTGGCCTTGCAGCGCTCTTTCGGCGGCAGAGCATAACCGGAGCAACCGAGGAATACGCCGGTTGATGCGGTACGAATGGTCATTGGCCGGCCGCAATCACGGCAGGCGATATCGGTCAGCGTCGGCTGGTTAGCACGCATGCCGCCCTCGCCCGCCTCAGCCACTTCAAGCTTCTTCTTGAAGTCACCGTAGAACTCGTCAAGCACGTGCTTCCACTCGCGCTCGCCCTGGGCTACATCATCCAGGTGCTCTTCCATGCCGGCGGTAAAGCCGTAGTCCATCAGGTTGGAGAAACTCTCGGCCAGACGCTCGGTGACGATGTCGCCCATCTTCTCCGAGTAGAAACGGCGGTTATGCAGCGCCACGTAGCCACGGTCCTGGATGGTGCCAATAATCGCTGCATAGGTCGACGGACGACCGATACCACGCTTCTCCATTTCCTTGACCAGGCTGGCTTCCGAGTAACGCGCTGGCGGCTTGGTGAAATGCTGGCTGGGGTCAAGCTTGACCAGCTTGAGCACTTCGCCCTGATTCATTTCCGGCAAGACATCGTCATCGCCCGGCTTGCTCAACTGCGGCAACACCCGGGTATAACCGTCGAACTTGAGGATACGGCCCTTGGCACGCAGCTCGAACTGCGCAGCAGTCACGGTAACTGTGGTCGACAGGTATTCAGCCGGCGGCATCTGGCAGGCGACGAATTGGCGCCAGATCAGCTCATACAGCCGCTCGGCATCACGCTCCATGCCTGACAGCTGAGTCGGCTTGAGGTTGACGTCGGAAGGACGGATCGCTTCGTGCGCTTCCTGGGCGCCTTCCTTGCTGCTGTAGGCAATCGGGTTGGCGGGCAGGTACTTCTTGCCGAACTCGCCTTCGATAAAGTCACGCACCATGCTCACGGCATCGGCCGAGAGATTGGTCGAGTCGGTACGCATATAAGTGATGTAACCGGCCTCATACAGACGCTGGGCCATCATCATGGTTTTCTTCACCCCAAAGCCCAGGCGGTTGCTGGCGGCCTGCTGCAGGGTGGAGGTAATAAACGGCGCCGAAGGCTTGCTGCTGGTCGGCTTGTCTTCGCGCTTGCTGATGCTGTAGCTGGAAGCTTTCAGCGTGGCCAGGGCCGCCATGGCCTGGGCCTCGTTCAGCGGTTTGAAGGCAGCGCCGTTCTCACGGGCTACTTCAAAGCGCACATTGGCACCTTTGGCAGTGCCCAGATCAGCGTGCACTTCCCAGTATTCTTCAGGGACGAAAGCGCGGATCTCTTTCTCGCGTTCCACCACCAGCTTTACCGCTACCGACTGCACACGGCCGGCAGACAGGCCACGGGCGATTTTGGCCCACAGCAGTGGCGAGACCATATAACCCACTACGCGGTCGAGGAAGCGCCGCGCCTGCTGGGCGTTGACTCGATTGATATCCAGCTCACCCGGCTTGGAAAACGCTTCCTGGATGGCCTTCTTGGTGATTTCGTTGAACACCACACGTTTGTAGCGGCTGTCGTCGCCACCAATGGATTCGCGCAGGTGCCAGGCAATGGCTTCCCCCTCGCGATCCAAGTCGGTTGCGAGATAGATGGTGTCTGCATCCTTGGCCAAACGGCGCAATTCCTCGACCACCTTCTCTTTGCCCGGAAGTATCTCGTACTTGGCTTTCCAGCCGTGTTCGGGATCAACCCCCATGCGTGCAAACAGCTGACGCTTGGCTTTTTCCTTGGGCGACAGCGCCGGTACTTCACTTGCAGCGGCTTTACCACGCTTGACCGGCTCTTTGGCGGTACTCGCCGAACCACTGGTGGGTAGGTCACGGATGTGGCCGATGCTCGACTTCACCACGTACTCGTTACCCAAGTACTTGTTGATGGTCTTGGCCTTGGCCGGGGATTCCACGATGACCAGCGATTTGCCCATGGATTGGAAAATTCCTGAAATTCGGTAAATAAATGCGGGAGGCGCTGTACTGCCTGCTAGCGCGGCACCGCTATATATAGTGGTGGTCCGGCCGAGGTCAAGCGCAGCAGTGGCCCGATGTCAGCTCAAGGCCGAGTGAACAGTGCGGTTTCAGCCTGAATCAAAGCAAAGCGTGGAACCGTCTCGCCGTCCACCTCAACGCTTTCGCAGAACATCTCCAACGGCCTCACCCATAGGCCAAACTCGCCGTACAGCGCCTGATAGACCACCATCGCCTGTTCCGTTTCGGAATGCTGGGCTACGCCAAACACACGGTACTCAGGGCCTTTGTAGTGGCGGTAGAGGCCAGGCTGTAGCTGCATGGGTGAGTTCCTTGAAGATTTTCTGCTGATAAACAAAAACCGGGGCACTGGGCCCCGGTTTTTTCCATCTCTTACACCGGTGAAGCTTAGAGGCGTTCGAAGACGGTGGTGATGCCTTGGCCGAGACCTACGCACATGGTCGACACACCGAAGGTGCCGCCATTCTGCTTCATCACGTTCAGCAGGGTACCGGAGATACGCGCGCCGGAACAACCGAACGGGTGACCCAGGGCGATCGCGCCGCCATGCAGGTTGACCTTCTCTTCCATCTTGTCGAGCACTTTCAGGTCCTTCAGCACAGGCAGGGCCTGGGCAGCGAAGGCTTCGTTGAGCTCGAAGAAGTCGATGTCATTGATGGTCAGGCCAGCACGCTTGAGGGCTTTCTGAGTCGACGGTACTGGACCGTAACCCATGATCGCTGGATCAACACCGGCCACGGCCATGGCGCGAACCACTGCCATTGGCTGAATGCCGAGGTCTTGGGCGCGCTGGGCGCTCATGACGATCATGCAGGAAGCGCCGTCAGTGATCTGCGAGGACGTACCTGCAGTCACGGTGCCACCTTTCGGGTTGAACGCAGGCTTCAGTGCAGCCAGGCTTGCCAGAGTGGTTTCCGGACGAATGGTTTCGTCGTAGTCGAAAACCTTCAGGAAACCGTTCTCGTCGTAGCCTTGCATCGGGATGATTTCATCCTTGAACTTGCCTTCGACGGTAGCTTTGTGGGCCAGACGGTGCGAACGCTCACCGAATGCGTCCTGCTGCTCACGGCTGATGCCATGCATCTTGCCGAGCATTTCAGCAGTCAGACCCATCATGCCCGAGGCCTTGGCCGCGTACAGCGACAGGTGCGGGTTTGGATCGACGCCGTGCATCATGCCTACGTGGCCCATGTGCTCCACACCGCCGATGACGAACACGTCACCGTTACCGGTCTGGATCGCCTGCACAGCAGTGTGCAGAGCGCTCATGGACGAACCGCACAGGCGGCTTACTGTCTGGCCAGCAGCTGTGTGCGGGATCTGGGTCATCAGCGACGCCATGCGCGCGATGTTCCAGCCCTGCTCCAGGGTCTGGTTAACGCAGCCCCAGATCACGTCTTCCACTTCAGCTGGATCCAGCTTGGTGTTACGTGCCAGCACGCCGCTGATCAGGTTGGCCGACATGGTCTCGGCACGGGTGTTGCGATGCATGCCGCCCTTGGAACGACCCATCGGGGTACGACCGAAGTCGACGATGACTGCATCTCTAGGATTCAGGCTCATAAATTCACTCTCGCTCTAGTCTGTCCGCGATTAACCGAAAAACTTCTGGCCGTTAGCGGCCATTTCGCGAAGCTTGGCAGTCGGGGTGTACAACGCGCCCAGCTCGGCGTATTTGTCGGCCAGGGCAACGAACTCGGCTACACCGACGGTATCGATGTAACGCAGCGCACCACCGCGGAACGGCGGGAAGCCGATGCCGTAGATCAGGCCCATATCGGCCTCAGCTGCGGTATCAACGATGCCGTCTTCCAGACAACGCACGGTTTCCATGCACAGAGGAATCATCATGAAGTTGATGATGTCTTCATCAGTCACTTCACGCTGCTCGGTCACGATGGACTTCAGCAGATCGTAGGCAACCGGATCAGAAACCTTCTTCGGCTTGCCGCGCTTGTCCATTTCGTACGAGTAGAAGCCTTTGCCGTTCTTCTGGCCCAGGCGATCTGCTTCATACATCACGTCAACCGCAGTACGGCCTTCAACAGCCATGCGATCCGGGAAGCCTTCAGCCATTACGTCACGGCCGTGGTGACCGGTGTCGATACCGACCACGTCGGACAAGTACGCCGGGCCCATCGGCCAGCCGAACTTCTCCATGACCTTGTCGATACGCACGAAGTCCACGCCGAATGCCAGCAGCTTGGAGAAGCCACCGAAGTACGGGAACAGCACGCGGTTAACCAGGAAGCCTGGGCAGTCGTTGACCACAACCGGGGTCTTGCCCATTTTCTTGGCGTAAGCAACGGTGGTAGCCACGGCTACGTCGCTGGACTTCTCGCCACGAATCACTTCAACCAGCGGCATCATGTGCACCGGGTTGAAGAAGTGCATGCCGACGAAGTTTTCCGGACGCTTGAGGGCCTTGGCCAGCAAGTTGATGGAAATGGTCGAGGTGTTCGACGCGAGGATTGCGTCTTCTTTAACCACACCTTCCACTTCAGCCAGCACGATCTGCTTGACCTTCGGGTTCTCGACCACGGCTTCGACAACGATGTCGACAGCGCCGAAGTCGCCGTAGGACATGGTTGGACGAATAGCGGTGAGGGCTTCAGCCATCTTCGCCGCAGTCATACGACCTTTGGCAACGCGACCGCCGAGCAGCTTGGAAGCCTCGGCCAGACCCATCTGGATACCCTCTTCACGGATATCCTTCATCAGGATCGGGGTGCCCTTGGAAGCGGACTGGTAGGCGATACCGCCACCCATGATGCCAGCGCCGAGTACGGCAGCCAGTTTCACGTCTTTGGCGATTTCGTCGTACTGCTTGGCTTTCTTCTTCAGGTCCTGATCGTTCAGGAACAGGCCGATCAGGCTGGCAGCAACCGGGGTTTTAGCCAGTTTGACGAAGCCAGCAGCTTCCACTTCCAGCGCTTTGTCGCGACCGAAGTTGGCGGCTTTCTGAATGGTTTTGATCGCTTCAACCGGCGCCGGGTAGTTCGGGCCAGCCTGACCTGCAACGAAACCTTTGGCGGTTTCAAAGCACATCATCTGCTCGATAGCGTTGAGCTTGAGCTTTTCCAGCTTTGGCTGACGCTTGGCCTTGTAGTCCAGCTCGCCAGAGATGGCGCGCTTGATCAGGTCCAGAGCAGCGGCTTGCAGCTTGTCAGCGGCAACCACAGCATCCACTGCACCCATTTTCAGGGCGTCAGCAGCTTTGTTCTCTTTACCACCGGCAATCCACTCAACAGCGTTATCGGTACCGATAACCCGTGGCAGACGCACAGTACCGCCGAAGCCTGGGTAGATGCCCAGTTTGACTTCCGGCAGGCCAACTTTGGCGCTTTCGGCCATGACGCGGTAATCCGCGGCCAGGCACATCTCAAAACCACCGCCCAGGGCGATGCCGTTGATCGCGACAACAGTCGGAACATTGAGGTCTTCAAAATCACTGAAGATCTTGTTGGCTTCGAGGTTGCCAGCCACCAGTTCTTCGTCCGGCAACTTGAAGTTGTCGACGAACTCGGTGATGTCGGCGCCGACGATAAATACGTCTTTGCCACTGGTGACAATCACGCCCTTGATCGAACCATCGGCCTTGATCGCATCAACGGATTGACGCAGTTCATTGAGGGTAAGACGGTTGAATTTGTTGACGGATTCACCCTTGAGGTCGAATTGCAATTCGACAATGCCACTCTCAAGAGCCTTAACCGTGATGGCTTTACCTTCGTAAATCATCAACTGATCTCCACGGTATGGAAGCTGAACAGTACACATCGGAGCCAACCAGCAAGCTACTCCACGGCATAGCCGTCTCAGAGTAGCCCCAATCAGCCTGGCACACCCACCGACGCGATAATCGGGCTGTAAAGGCGGTGCCTTTGAAGGCAAACGCTCAATTCATACGCCCGTTTGATTTGGGTGTGCACACCTTCAAGGAAAAGCCCCTACTTGTCAATTGGCCTGTAGTGACTACAAAGGCGTACAAAAAATTACGTTCAGGCTTACAGCAGCACGCCGGTGACTCTGCAGCGAACAAGCGGTGATCCGCAGCGATATACGGTTACTTCGCCAACTCTGCAGGCAGAAGTGTGATCCAGCGCATACCTAGCAAAATGATTTGGCTGCAGGTACAGTCGTCTCAATACGGCCGTTTTAGACCGCCCGTAGCCAAAACAAAAACAATTAGAGCCCAATCAAGGGCGCACGGAGTTTCCCCCATGTCGAGCCGCATGCTTGCCATTGCTTTGAGCACCCTGCTCGCGATCACCCTCCCCCTATTCAGCGCCGCTACCCAGGCTGCAGATGCCGCCACCAGCTTGCTGAAGCTGCACCAGCTACGGCTCGCTGCACAAAAGTCCCTGGGCGACTTCTATATGTTCAACGGCATGGAAGGCGATCAACGCTATGCGCGGATGATTAACGACTCAGTGAGCGAGGTGAATAGCCACCTGACGGCGCTGACGGACATGCCCGGCGAAGGTGCGAAAGCCCTGCGCTCGCAGCTGGACCAGCAATGGAAGGGTTACGAGATCGACCTCAACAACCTGATCAACGCATTGAAGAGCCAGGGTTACACCGACCTGCAGCCGGTAGCCGACCTGGCAGCCCGCAACCAGCAGCTGATGACCCTGAGTCAGGAGCTGTATACCAAGATCCAGCAGGAAGGCAGCTACAGCGTGCCGGCGCTAACTCAGCGCAGTCGCGAGCAGAGCATTCTGATGCAAGGCATTGCCGTGGATTACGCCTCGCGCAGCGCCTCAGTAGGTGCCACCTTTATGGGCGGCGGCGATGCGCGTCCGATCGAGGAGTTGGTCAGTGAATTCGCCAGCAAGATGGCGGCGCTGGAGAAAGACCCAAAGAACACGCCGCAGCTCAAGCAATCATGGGAAGGGGTCGCCACCAAATGGCGCTATATTGAAAAGTCGCTGATCAACTACAACGAGAACAGCGTGCCATTTCTGGTCAACAAGTACTCCAACACCATCATCCAGGGCATTGAACAGATTTCCAGTCAGTACGCGGCCGCCAACCTCTGATCGCGACCGCCGCCATCCGCATTCGTTTTACCGGCCTGCCTGGCCGTACTCCGGCCCAGTGCTCGCACTGGGCCTTCTTTTATTCAGGCTTTGGCCTGAAGAAACGCGACAATTGCCTCCAACGCTTCGCGAGCGCCCCGCTCGCCCCAGCATACCGAAAGCATTTGATCGGTCGCCTCGACCTTGAACGCATCCGCCGGCAGGGCCTGCAATTGCGTCAACAAAGCCTGATCGGTACAGGGCTCGCGCCATTTATTCACCCACTGCCCCGGCTCCATCTGCCAATAGCACCAGCTATCAACCTGGCCGCGGCGGCGTGCACGGTGGTATTGCGGACAGGAATGCGGCGGCTGACGCAGCAACCAATGCGGCCACTCCTGGCGCGACAACTGCATCGCCACGCCCATACGCCGCGCCTGCAGGCGCACATCCATCTGCCCCCGCTGGTGGCGCGAGGGCACCAGCCAGGCCAGCGGGCTGAGCAAAAAAGCCAGGAGCAAAAGCAGAAACCAGGGACTCATATCGTTATCTCACCGGCAAAAGCCTGTCATCAGCGCTCAGGACGGCCATACTAAAACCATTGAACCACTTGCAAGGAGAGTTACCCCATGCCCTACCAGCACATTCTGGTCGCCGTCGACCTTACCGAGGAATGCGACCCGGTTATGCACCGCGCGCAGAAACTGGCCGCCAGCAGCGGGGCCAAGTTGTCTGTGGTGCATATCGTCGAACCCATGGCCATGGCCTTTGGTGGCGACGTACCAATGGATCTGTCGATGCTGCAACAGCAACAGTTCGACCAGGCCCGCGAGCGCCTGGACAAGTTTTCCGGCAAGTACCCCGACCTGAGCACCGAACATCGCCACCTGGCTTACGGCCAGCCGCGCCAGGAAATCCATCGCCTGGCCGAAGAACAGCAGTGCGACCTGATCGTCGTCGGCAGCCACGGCCGTCACGGCCTGGCGTTGCTACTGGGCTCCACGGCCAATGACGTACTGCACGGCGCACCCTGCGATGTGCTGGCCGTACGCCTGAAAAAAGCCGAGTAACGCGAGCGGTGGGTGAATAACGCGGCTGCGTTATTCACCGCTATCGGGTGAGCTCATGACCAGTGGGCGAATCTTCTGCAGCTGGGTTTCCAGCGAATAGGTCATGCTCGAGGCCATGGAGAAGAAAGTCAGGAACGCCTTGAGATTGGAATCACCCTCGCAGGTGGCGTGAATCCGCTGCCAGAACGCCTGATTAACCAGCTGCAACTGCTGGAACATCCGCACCAGCCCCTTCAGCTCCCAGTCAGGAGTACGCCCTTCGCGCAGGTTGAAGTACTGCTGCGTCAGGTACAACGACACCGTGCGCAGGATGAACTCCTGGCTATTGGCGAACGGCAGATGATGCTGCGCCATGGGTTTGAGCTTACCCAGCACCGGGCAGGCACTGGTGGCCATGATCACCCCGAGCAGCGCACGCAGGCCCTCTTCCAGGCCCACCTGCTTGTTGTATTCCCGCTCAGGCGTACGCACCCATACAGCCACCTTCTTGAACGCAGGCAAGCCCTGAAAATCCTCGATTACCCGGTGCAGATCGACAGCCGCCGGGCAATGACTGAAATTGTCCTTGCTCAGCGGGCAATTGCTGCACTGCTGGTATTCAAGACGCGTCCAGGCGGGTGCGCTTTGCGCAGCCTCTGCCTCATACACCCGGTCCAGCTCGATCCTGTAACTGAACTGATGATTGTCGTCGAGAGTGATGCGGTACTCGATGGCCATGACAGTCTCCGGCAGAGGTCTCAAAATCCTGTTTGAGCGCGTTACGTACTTAATACATCGGGTTTAGCCTTCCAGCTCGGCCCAACGCTCGACCAATTGCTCCAGCTCATGCTGTACGGCCTGCAGTTTCGCCAGCACCTCAGCGGTCTTTTCCGCAGGCTGCTGATAGAAACTCGACGAGCCGATCTGCTCCTGCAAACTGGCAACCTGCCCCTCCAGCACCTCAATCTGCCCTGGAATGGCTTCTAGCTCGCGCTGCAGCTTGTAACTGAGTTTTTTCTTGCTCACCACCGCTGCAACGGCCGCCACGGGCTCAGCCGCAACCGGCGTAGGGACCACTGCTGAGGCTAGTTCAGGCTTGCCGGCTTTGCTTTCGCCAACCCCGAGCAGACGCGGCGAACCGCCCTGACGTAGCCAATCCTGATAACCGCCGACGTATTCGCGCACGCGCCCTTCGCCCTCGAATACCAGAGTGCTGGTCACCACGTTATCCAGGAATGCCCGGTCATGGCTGACCATCAACACGGTGCCCGGGAAGGTCAGCAGCACTTCTTCAAGCAGTTCTAGGGTTTCCACATCGAGGTCGTTGGTCGGTTCGTCCAGTACCAGCAGGTTGGCCGGCTTGCTGAACAGCTTGGCGAGCAAGAGACGTGCCCGCTCACCGCCGGACAGCGCCTTGACCGGTGTACGCGCACGCTGTGGACTGAACAGGAAGTCGCCCAGGTAGCTCAGCACATGGCGGTTCTGCCCGTCGATCTCGATAAAGTCGCGGCCTTCGGCGACGTTGTCGATGACGGTCTTTTCCAGATCGAGCTGGTGACGCAATTGGTCAAAATAAGCCACATCGATGCGCGTGCCTTCGGCCACTTCACCGCTGGTGGGTTGCAAACCGCCGAGCATCAGCTTGAGCAGAGTGGTTTTGCCGGTGCCGTTGGCGCCAAGCAGACCGATGCGGTCGCCACGCTGCAGCACCATGGAGAAGTCCTTGATCAGGAACGGCCCACCTGGATGCGCAAAACTGACGTTTTCCAGCACCATCACCTGCTTGCCGGATTTCTCTGCAGTTTCCAACATGATATTGGCCTTGCCGGTGCGCTCACGGCGCTCGCTGCGTTCCACACGCAGGGCTTTCAGGGCGCGCACGCGGCCTTCGTTACGGGTGCGGCGGGCCTTGATGCCCTGGCGAATCCACACTTCTTCCTGAGCAAGACGCTTGTCGAACAGTGCGTTAGCGGTTTCTTCGGCGGCCAGGGTGGCTTCCTTGTGCACCAGGAAGCTGGCGTAGTCGCCGTTCCAGTCAATCAGGCCACCACGGTCCAATTCGAGGATGCGCGTAGCCAGGTTCTGCAGGAAGGAACGGTCGTGGGTGATAAACAGCACCGCCCCCTGGAAATCGGTCAAGGCTTCTTCCAGCCAGGCAATTGCACCGATATCCAGGTGGTTGGTTGGCTCGTCGAGTAGCAGCAGATCCGGCTCGGACACAAGTGCCTGGGCCAGCAGCACGCGGCGACGCCAGCCACCGGAGAGCTCAGCCAGGGTCTTGTCGGCCGGCAGTTGCAGGCGGCTCAGGGTGCTGTCGACCAGTTGCTGCAAGCGCCAGCCGTCACGGGCTTCGAGGTCTTGCTGGACGTGCATCAGCTTGTCCAGATCGGCTTCGGTGACACAGTTCTGCGCCAAGTGGTGGTACTGCGCGAGTAGCTCACCCACACCGTCCAGGCCCTGGGCGACCACATCAAACACGGTGCGGTCATCGGCCTGGGGCAATTCCTGCGGCAATTCGCCGATCTTCAGGCCTGGTGCGCGCCAGACGGCGCCGTCATCGGCCTTCTGGTCGCCCTTGACCAGCTTCATCATGCTCGACTTGCCGGTGCCGTTGCGACCAATGATGCACACTCGCTCGCCACGGGCGATCTGCCAAGACACCTTGTCCAATAGCGGCATTGCGCCGTAGGCCAGGGAAATATCGGTGAACTTGAGCAGGGTCATGGCACGCCTCAACAAAAAACGACGGGTGAACGCTGGTAAAACCGCGGCCGAGCAACGGGCTTCGTTGCATCCAGTGCACAGCGGCAACCTGAAACACCCAGAAAATCATCTGCAGCTACCTAAGGCACCCGCAAAACAGGGCGCGCATTCTAACCGAGAAGCGCACAGACCAAGCAGGCAATTTCAGCGGCAGGCGCGGTAAATTCTGCGCTTGCCATCCGCTACCCAGGCAATAAGCGCTCTAGTACGCGCTCCAAGGCTCAAGCGGCGATTAGTGCGGACAATTACGCGTTGAAACGCATTGAGCCTTCACCGCCTATAGGCAAACGACTAAGCTAGAGCCATACGCACTATTTGCCTGGAAGTGTCATGCGCGGTCCCCTGTTCAGCCTGCTGTCCTGCCTGTTGGTTTCCTCCCTGAGCGTCGCTGCGGCGCAGGCCGCCACCCTGACGCAACAACGTCAATATTACGATCAAGCCAAAGCCGCGCTGGCCAAGGGTGACAAAGGCCCTTACCAGCGCTATGCCGGTGCCCTGCGTGACTATCCGCTGGAGCCTTACCTCGCGTATGACGAGCTGACCGCCCGGCTGAAGTGGGCAAGCAACGACGAAATCGAGAAATTCCTCGCCGAACATGGCGACCTGCCGCAGATTAGCTGGATGAAGCTGCGCTGGCTGCGCTGGCTGGCCGAGCGCGGTGAATGGCAGACCTTTGTCAACTACTACGACCCGGCGATGAACTTCACCGAGCTCGACTGCCTGTATGGCCAATACCAGTTGAGCCACGGCATGCGCGCCGAAGGTAACGCCACGGCAGAAAAACTCTGGCTAGTGGGAAAATCCCAGCCCAACGCTTGTGACCCGCTGTTCGCAATGTGGTCCGCCGAAGGCCAACTCACTGAGCAAAGACGCTGGCAGCGCGCCAAGCTGGCGGCAGAAGCGCGCAACTACGGCCTGGTCACTCACCTGATCAAGACCATGCCGACCCTCGGCAACCACGGCAAAACCCTGCTGCAGGTTGCACAGAAGCCTGAGCTGCTGAAACAGACCTCGCGCTTCACCCAGACCGACCCGGCCATGGCCGATGTAGTCGGCCTCGGCCTGCGCCGTCTGGCCCGCCAGGACCCGGAAAGCGCACTGAAGCTGCTCGATGGTTACGCCCAACGGATGAAATTCTCCAGCGAGGAACAAGTCGCCATCGCCCGCGAAATCGGCCTGACCCTTGCCAAGCGCTTCGATTCCCGCGCCCTGCAGGTCATGGCCAAGTACGACCCTGAACTGCGTGACAACACCGTCAGTGAATGGCGCGCCCGCCTGCTGCTGCGCCTGGGCCGTTGGGATGAAGCCAACCAGCTGACGCGCCGGATGCCCGCGGAACTGGGCAACACCAACCGCTGGCGTTACTGGCAGGCGCGTAGCCTGCAACTGGCGCAGCCCAACAGCCAGGAACCGAAAGCGCTGTACCAGGCCCTGGCCAAGGAACGTGATTTCTACGGCTTTATGGCCGCCGACCAGGTGCAGGCGCCCTATCAGCTGAATAACAAGCCACTGGCCCTGAGCCCGCAGACCATCCAGAAAGTGCGTAACTCGGCAGCGATTCGCCGCGCCCTGGAATTCCACGCCCGTGGCCAGGTCGCCGATGGCCGGCGCGAGTGGTACAACGTCAGCCGCCTGTTCAGCCGTGATGAAATGGTTGCCCAGGCGCGCCTGGCCTATGAGATGGGCTGGTACTTCCCAGCCATCCGCACCATCAGCCAGGCGCAGTATTGGGACGATTTGGACGTACGTTTCCCGATGGCGCACCGTGAACACCTGGTGCGCGAAGCGAAGAACCGCGACATCCACTCCAGCTGGGTATTTGCCGTCACCCGCCAGGAAAGCGCCTTTATGGCCGATGCCAAATCCCACGTCGGCGCCATGGGGCTGATGCAGCTGATGCCGGCCACCGCCAAGGAAACCGCCAAGCGCTTTGGCATTCCGCTGTCATCACCGCAGCTGGCGTATCGCCCGGAAATCAATATCCAGCTGGGCGCGGCCTACCTGAGCCAGATCTACGGCCAGTTCAACGGTAACCGCGTGCTCGCCTCTGCCGCCTACAACGCCGGTCCAGGCCGTGTACGGCAGTGGCTACGCGGCGCGGATCATCTGTCGTATGACGTGTGGATCGAGAACATCCCGTTTGATGAAACCCGCCAGTACGTGCAGAACGTGCTGTCCTACTCGGTGATCTACGGCGAGAAGCTCAACGCGCCGCAGCCACTGGTGGCCTGGCATGAGCGTTACTTCGACCAGTAACGGCTAAGGAGCACGCTCAACTGCAACAGTTGAGCGTGCAGCGCCGCTTACTCCAACACCTGCACAGGCATATCCAGACGCAGCTGCCCTTCGCCACAGGCGATCAGGTTCTGCCCGAAATACACCTCGCCTTCACGCTCACGGTAGGTTTTCAGGGTGGTCAGCGGCTCGCGATCCGCGCTGCGCTCACCTGTCAGCGGATCGAGGGTAGTCATGATGCAGCGCGAGCAGCCCTTGACCACACGAAACTCCAGCTCGCCGATGCGGATGCGCTTCCAGCTGTCTTCGGCATAAGGCTCGCTGCCGCTGACCACCAAGTTCGGGCGAAAACGCAGCATCGGCAACGGTCGACCGACCCGCGCCGACAGATCATCCAGCGACGCCTGACCGATCAGCAGCAAAGGAAAGCCATCGGCAAACGCCACCTTGTCGCCCGCCTCGGCATAGGCCGTATCGACCTGCCGTGCGCGCACCTCCGATACCTGCACCAGGCGGCAGGCGCGGCCGAGAAACTGGCTTAGCCACTGCGCAGCCTGATCACCGGCATCCGGCACCTGCAGGCTGTCGCGCCAGATCGTCACGCCACGCAGCGGGGCCTGCTCATCCGGCACCGCCACCTGCAGATCAGCCATACCCGGCGCACTCAGCTGCAGGTGCGTGCTGCCCAGCCAGCGCGCCTGCAACTGGGTCATCTGCGTCAGCAAACGTTGCGTAAGGAAGCGCCCGGTTTCAGCATCGACTACCATCCAGCGACGATCACCCTGCACGCCCAAGGCGTCCAGCGCCGTTTCACGCAAAGCTTCGCCCGCTGCCGATTTCAGTGGATAACGGTACAACCCGGAGAGATGCAACATGAGCCCAGCTTCCGTTTGGCAAAACGCACTTATACGAGCAACCCGCCGTACCTACAAGCCCGCCTTGGCCCTACCGCTGCTGGTGTTGCTAAGCGCCTGCAGCGGCACCGCGCCGGATAACCTGGGCATCCGTGAGGGTCGCCTGACCGCCTGCCCGGATTCACCCAACTGCGTGAACAGCCAGGCCAGCGATGAGCGACACGCCATTAAGCCGCTGCCGCTTAAAGGCTCTGCCGAAGAAACCCAGGCACACCTCAAGGCGCTGCTCAGCGAAGAGCCGCGCGTGACACTGGTGGAGGAAGCGCCGGGTTATTTGCGTGCAGAGTTCAGCAGCAAGCTGATGCGCTTTGTCGATGATGTGGAATTTATGATCGGCGGTACTGCCGTGGATGTACGCTCGGCGTCGCGCCTGGGCTATGCGGATTTCGACGTTAACCGCGAGCGCATTGAACATCTGCGCCAGCGGCTGAGCGAATAAGCGCAAAGCGCATGTCAGCCTGATGCTCGCGTCAGGCTTATTCCTCGGGGTGCAGCAGCGCCAAACGCTGGTGCACCACATCCACCAATTTGTCTGGCTGGAACTTGGAGAGGAAGTTGTCGCAACCAACCTTCTTCACCATCGCTTCGTTGAAGCTACCGGACAGCGAGGTATGCAGCACCACGTACAAGTCCTTGAGGCGTGAGTCGTTGCGAATTTCGGTGGTCAGGCGGTAGCCGTCCATCTCCGGCATTTCCGCATCGGTGATCACCATCAGCAGCTTCTCGTGGACATCAACCCCGGCGTCGGCCCAGCTTTTCAGCAGGTTCAGTGCGCGCAGGCCATCGCTGGCGGCATGGCAACGGATATCCAGTTGCGCCATGGTGCCCTTGAGCTGAGTCATGGCCACGTTGGAGTCATCCACCAGCAGCACTTCACGGCCCTTGGCGTATTCCAGCAGCGGGTCGGCGAGTTTTTCTGGGGAGACCTTGGTGCTCATCGGGCTGATTTCCGACAGCACCTTTTCCACGTCGATCACTTCGACGATCTGGTCTTCGACCTTGGTGATTGCCGTCAGGTAATGCTGGCGTCCGGCGCCACCGGGCGGTGGCAGGATGGATTCCCAGTTGAGGTTGAGAATGCGCTCGACCCCACCGACCAGAAACGCCTGCACCGAGCGGTTGTATTCGGTCACGATGATGGTGCTGCGCTCATCCGGCACGATGGGCCGCATACCGATGGCCTGGGACAGATCGATCACCGGCAGGGTCTGCCCGCGCAGGTTGACCACGCCGCACACAAACCGATGACGCTGCGGCATCAGGGTCAGCTTGGGCATCTGCAGGACTTCCTGCACCTTGAACACGTTGATCGCAAACAGCTGCCGACCCGCCAGGCGGAACATGAGAATTTCCAGGCGGTTCTCACCCACCAGTTGGGTGCGTTGGTTCACTGAGTCGAGAATGCCGGCCATCATGCGCTCCTGTTCACTTATCGATCTAGCCTAGCTCAAATAGCCATGCCCTGGTGTATCGGCCATCTGCCGCGCATCTGAAGGCAGATGGCGCGGCGCCATCATGCGACAAGCGCAGCGACTAGGCCAGTCAGGCGGCAGAAGCCGTCCGGCTTATTCCACCAGCAGCGGCGAGTCTTCCGGCAGATGCACGCGCAAGGCAGCTGGCATTGCCGCAAAGCGCAGCTTGCGACTCTCCATCGGCTCGCCATCCAGGTTGAGATCCAGGCCTTCCGGCGCCTCGACTTCCAGCCAGGGCAGCCGCGCACTCAGCGACACGCTCTGCAAGCCATTGATACCGCCAGACAGCAGCGTGCCCAGGGTGCCAACCACATCGGCCGCCGCCGGCACGATGCAGATATCGAGCATGCCATCGTTGACTCGCGCCTGCGGACACAGCACATGCCCGCCGCCGGCCTGGCGGCCATTGCCGATGCCGAGGGCGAGAAACTCGCCTTCCCACTGAAAGTCCGGCCCGGTAAAGCGGCCAAACGACGACTGCACTTCAGCAAAGCGGGTCAACCCCGTCAAAAAGTAAGCCGCGCCGCCGAGCAGACGCTTGAGGTCTTCCGAGGTATTGGCGGTGACATTGGAGCCAAAACCGCCAGTGGCCATATTGAGAAACACCTGGCCGTCGACTTCGCCCAGATCAATCGGTTGCGCAGGCGTATCCAACAGCGCCAGGGCAATTCGCGGGTCAAGGCCAATCCCTGCCGCGTGGGCAAAATCGTTGGCCGTGCCCAACGGCAACAACGCCAGACTGGCCTTGGTTTTTGCCAGTGCCATGGCCTCGGCCACATCGCGCAGGGTGCCATCGCCGCCGCCGGCGATCAGGGTCGGGTAACCGGCCTGCAAAGCTTCATTAACCAGACGCTGTGCATCGCCACCCTCCCAGGTAACCCGTACATCCAGCTGCCAGCCCTCTTCACGACGCTCCTGCACGGCAGCACGCACCTCGGCATTGAGGGCTTGCTTGCCATGCAGAATCAGCAGCGCTTTACGTTTTTGCATTCCCGGCATCCTTTTCACGCCTTTAGATAAAGGCTCAGCAACATGATTTGCGGCTGTACCCGTTTGCGACGGGCCCAAAAAACATCAAATAGTCAGATTATTAAGCTCAATATTTACGTATTTTTAATCGTATTGATTTATTGGATCATCTATTCATCGCCACTGAACACCGCCGCTGAAAGCCGGTGTTCCTCAATGAGGATACGCAGATGATCGAAGTACGCCCCTTCGCCGAGCTCGGCGGTGCCCATCATGGCTGGCTGAATGCCCGTCATCACTTTTCCTTTGCCGAATACTATGACCCGGCGCGCATGAGCTGGGGACCACTGCGGGTCTGGAACGATGATGAAATCGCGCCGCACACCGGCTTTCCGACCCATCCGCACCGCGATATGGAAATCATCACCTATGTACGCCAAGGGGCCATCACCCACAAGGACAACCTGGGTAACCATGGTCGTACCGAAGCCGGCGATGTGCAGGTAATGAGCGCCGGCACCGGGATTGCACACAGCGAATACAACCTGGAAGACACCACCACCAAGATCTTCCAGATCTGGATTCAGCCGAACCAGTCGGGCCTGCCGCCGTCCTGGGGCGCCAAGCCGTTCCCCAAAGGTGAGCGCGCCGGCACCTTCGTCACCCTGGCCAGCGGCTTTGCCGAAGATCAGGATGCCCTGTCGATCCGTACCAATGCACGGATGGCCGCCGCTACCCTGCAAGCCGGGCAGAGCACCGAGTACCCGATTGGTGCTTCTCGCAAAGCTTATCTGGTGGCCGCCAGCGGCAGTATCGAGGTCAACGGCGTCAGCGCCCAGGCCCGCGATGGCGTGGCAGTCAGCGATGTAGAAGTGATTAGGGTGACGGCTATCGAAGATAGCGAAATCATCCTGGTGGATGTGGCCTGACTGCAGTGATGGCTTAGCGGCGCACAGAGCCTGCGCGCCGCTAAGCAGCTTTACGCTGGGTAGCCGGTAATTTTGCGAATCGTCTGATACAGCGGCTTGAGTTGTTTGTACATGCGCTGATAAACCTGCGTGTACAACTGCTGATAGGTGCGCTGCGCTTCTGGGTTGGGTGTGAACACCTGGCCGACCCGAGTCATGGCTTTGATCGCTGTCGGGTAATCCGCATGCAACCCCAGGCCCACTGCACAATTGATCGCCGCGCCCAGGCCGCTGGTTTCATACAGATGCGGCCGCTCGGCCGGCAGGCCGAAGATATCGGCAGTCAGCTGCATCGCCGCGTCGCTTTGCGAGCCACCACCTGACACGCGCAGGCGGGTGATACGGGTACCCGAACGCTTCTCGATCTTCTCCTTGCCCTGGCGCAAGGCATAAGCCAAGCCTTCCAGAATCGCCCGGTAGATATGCGCACGGGTGTGCACGTCGCCAAAACCGATGATCGAACCCTTGGCCTCCAGCCCCGGTTCGCGGATGCCCGGCGACCAGTAGGGCTGCAGCATCAGGCCCATGGAGCCGGCCGGTACACTGTTGACCAGCTCATCGAACAGCGCCTCGGGCTCGACGCCCAGCTCCTTGGCCCGCTGCATCTCGCGCAGGCCGAACTCCTGCTTGAACCAGCTGACCATCCAGAAGCCGCGATAGATCATCACCTCGGTATTGAAGTGATCGGGAATCGCCGACGGGTATGGCGGAATCAGCGGAATGGTTTCCAGGTACTTGCTGCGGGTGGTGTTGATGGTCGCCGTAGTGCCATAGGACAAACAGGCCGTGCTCGCCTCAACCCCACCAGCGCCAAGCACCTCACAGGCCTTGTCGGCGCCGGCGGCAATCAACGGCAAGCCTTCGGGAATACCGGTGTGGCGGCTGGCGGCTGCCGTGATATGGCCGAGCAACTCGCCAGGCTTGCACAGCTCCGGCAACTGCTCGCGGCGCACCGGCATGGCCTGCCATTTCCAGTCACCGGGCTTGGCCCACTGCAAACGCTTGTAGTCGAACGGCAGGTAGGCCACGCAGCTGGTCAGCGAATCGACAAACTTGCCGCACAGCCGGTGAGTAAGAAAGCCGGAAAGCAGCAGCACCTTGTGCGTATTGGCCCAGATGTCCGGCTGGTTCTGCGCGATCCAGTTGACCTCGGCCTGGGCGCGAAAGTAATCCACCGTGGCCTGCAGACCCGCGAGTTTGAACAACCAGCCCCAGGGCCCGGTGATCCGCCCTTCGACCTTGGCCTGGCGCTGATCGAGCCAGAGCATCGCCGGGCGCAACGGCTGACCTTGCTGATCGACATTGATCAGGGTGCCGCGCTGGGTAGTCAGCGACACGCCCTTGATCAGACTGCGGTCGATATCCACCTGCTGCCACAACTGCGAACAGGCCTGGCCCAGACTGGCCCAGTAATACTCGGGGTCCTGCTCGGCCCAGCCGGGCTGCTTGGAGTAATAAGCCTCAAGTTCCACCTTGCCCTTGGCGAGCAGATTGCCCTGAAGATCGAACAACAGCGCCCGGATACTTTGGGTGCCATTGTCGATGGCCAGCAGGTAACTTTTCTCGCTCAAGACGCCGTCCTTCCTATTGATCAATCTTCTGCCGGCAGGCTGTAGCAGCGCTGCCAGAGTTGCAGGTACACCTGCTCTTCCCACTGCCAGCGCGTGTCACTCCAGCCCAGACGGGCCTGGCACAACGCGCGGATACGCGGCAATTCGGCCGCTGCGCCCTGAGCCAACAACAGGCCAAGGCGGGTACGGCGTAGCAGCAGATCATCCAGGTGCAGCACCAGTTCCTGCTCGGCAGCCCAAGCCAGTTCGGTCCACAGCGTGTCCGTGCCGGCCACCTGTTCGACACCCAATTTCTCAAGCAGCACCAGCAGCTGCGGCAGCGCCCGGCCATAGCGGCCGATCAGGCGCTTCTGCTGGGCAGGGCTTAGGGTTGGCATCGGTTGACTGGGTACAGGTGCAAAGGTCGCCGCGCCTTGATCATCCACAGTACGTCCCACAAAAGGCGCACAGGCCCGCAGCACTTCCAGCGCCAATAGACGGAAAGTAGTCAGCTTGCCGCCAGCCAGGGTGACGCAGCCGGGCTCGACCCACAGCGCATGCTCACGTTTCTCATCCGAGGGCTTGCGCCCCGCAACGCCGTCGCTGACCACCGGACGTACGCCTGCCCAACTCGACAGCGCATCCGCAGCGCGAATCCCGGCGGACGGAAATTGCTGATTGCAGGCAGCCAGCAGGTAATCCACCTCTTCACAACTGATTCGTGCTTCTTGCGCCAACGGTGCCGAGTGATCCAGATCGGTGGTGCCGATTACCGTCGCGCCTTCCCAGGGGAAGACAAACACCGGACGTTTATCAGCCGCGTGCATAAAGCTGAACGCATGGGCCACCGGCAAGCGCCAGGCGGGCAGCAACAGATGGCTGCCACGCAACGGGCGGATATGCTCCAGACCTGTCTTGCGCCGCAACTGATCAGCCCAGGCACCGGTGGCCTGAGCCACCACGCGGCTGTTAAAACGGTACAACTTCCCGGTTTCGGCATCCTCGGCCAACAGACCGCTGACCTGCCCGCCTTCGCGGCGCAGCTCGGCCACGCGCATGCCGTTTAGCGCTTCGCCGCCCTCGGCACGGGCCTCACCCAGCACGCGCTGCACCAGCCGCGCATCATCGGTCACCGCATCGAAAAACCGCGTACCGCCCAGCAGGCCATCTTCCTTCAGGCCCGGAGCCAGATAGCGCAGTTGCTGCAACGGGTAGTACAGATGGTTGCGCTTGCCAGCCAGGGCGTCGTACACCGCCAGCAAGCTGCCAAATACCTTGGGGCCAGGGAAGCCGCCCTGGTAATGGGCCATGATAAAACTCAAGGGGTCGACCAACCCCGGTGCCTCCTGCAACAGGCGCTGGCGCTCGCGTACCGAATCACGGGTCAGGGCGAATTGGCCCTTGGCGATATAGCGCAGCCCGCCGTGGACCATTTTCGAGGAGCGGCTGGAAGTGCCCCAGGCGAAGTCGCGCTGCTCCAGCAGCAGGCACTTCCAGCCGCGCCGCGCTGCTTCACGCAAAATCCCGGCACCGCTGATACCGCCGCCGACCACAATCAGATCCCAATCGCGTGCGGCCAGCTCGGGCAAGGCCTGTTCGCGCCAGGCGGCGTTCCAGTTGTTCATCATCAATCCTGAATCAGCACGCCAGGGGCCAGGCGCTGCTCAGGGTCGAAATGCCCGGCCAACGCCTTGAGCGTGGCCATGCCCAGCTCGCCCTTCTCCACCGGCAGGTAAGGCGCGTGATCGCGGCCGACACCGTGTTGATGGCTGATGGTGCCGCGATTCTCGGCGATGGTCAGGCTGGCGGCGTGCTTGAGCTTCTGCCAGCGCGCTATGGCCTCGGCGTAGCTATTGCCAGGGCGGAACACATAGGTGGTGTAGATGCTCGAGCCTTCGTTGTAGACGTGGGACAGGTGGGTAAACACATGCACCTGCTCGCCCTCCTCGCTCAGGCCATTGCGCAGGCTGGTCTCGACCTTGTTCAGCAGGCTGTCGACGTTGCTCCAGTCGGTGGCGGTTTCCAGGGTGTCCACCGCATAACCGGCGGCCCACAGGCCGTGGCGCAGATAAGGGAAACGGAAGCGGTTCTCTGCCCACTTCTTGCCCAGCAGGGTGCCGGTAAATACGCCGTCAAAGCTCTTCAGCAGCTTCTTCGCCTGTTTCAGCGAGGCGGCGTTCTGTGTGCGGCTGCCGGTGACGCCGAAGGTCAGCATGCACTTGCCATCGCGTGCACCGCGCAGGGCCAGGTATTTCTCCAGCCAAGCGATCTGCTGGGGATGGCCGGCCAGGGCCAGTTGAGTCTTGGTTTCGATGGCGTTGGACAGGCGCAGCATCGACAGCGGCACCCGCGCCTGAGCCAGGCTGCGAATGGCGAGCAGCGCCTGCTGCCAGTTGGGCAGGAACACCGCATAGAAGTTTTCCTGCTCGGCCAGGCGGGTGATGCGCACTTTGACCTCGGAAATGATGCCGAAGCGCCCTTCCGAACCCATCAGAATTTCACGCAGATCGGGGCCTGCGGCAGAAGCCGGGAAAGTCGGAATTTCCAGGGTGCCAGCGAAGGTCTCGACCTTGCCACCGGCGAACAGCTGCTCGATGCGCCCGTAGCGCAGCGACTGCTGGCCGCTGGAACGACTGGCCACCCAACCGCCGAGGGTCGACAGTTCCCAGGATTGCGGGAAGTGACCGAGGGTGTAGCCCTGAGCGCGCAACTGGCTTTCCACCTGCGGGCCAGTGGCACCGGGGCCGAAGGTAGCGATCAGGCTGTCGTGGTCGATCTCGATCAGCTTGCCCATGCGCTCAAGCGACAGGGTCAACACCGGTTTGCTGCCGGCCTGCGGGTTGATATGCCCAGCCACCGAGGTGCCGCCGCCGTAGGGAATCACAATCAGATCCTGCTGGCTGGCCCAGGCTAGCAACTCGCGGATCTGCGCGGCGCTCTCCGGATAAGCCACGCCATCGGGAAACACGCCAAAATCGCCAGAACGCATCGCCAGCCAATCTGGCAGGCTTTGGCCACGCGCATGGCGCACGCGGTCTTCAGCATTCAGGCAAATCAACGGATGGGCCTGCAGGCGCGAAGCAGGCACCTGGGCCAGCACCTGTTCCAGGCTGGCATCGGCAAGCAGCTGGCCAGGGCCAACCAGTTCGGCCAGAAAAGCCTCGCCATGCGCCGGCAGTTCCACCACTGTTGCTTCATCACCCCAGCCGTTCCAACGTCGCATCTGTGTCTCCCGGATATTTCAGTCACCCTCGATGGCTGCCTATACTAGCTGGCCGCCCAGGAGCGTCACTGTCGAATCGGGCCAGGCGCTATCGCCAATCAAGACATTCAGAATAAGAAGATGACCGACAACCTCGGCTACACCTCAGTCCCCTCCCTGCTCAAATACCTGCGCCATGCCGAGCTGCTGGGTCTGGATATCGATCAGGCGCTGACGGCGGCCGGCATCAAGGCCGAGGACCTGGCCGATAACGGCAAGCGCATCCCCAGCGAAACCCATGAACGCCTGCTCGCGCATTTGCTGCGTGTGTCCGGCGACCCGCTGTTCGGCCTGCATTGCGCACGCTTTGTGCAGCCAGGCTCCTGGAGCGTGCTGGGCTATATCACCATGAACTGCGCGACCCTCGGTGAGGCCATGAGCCGCATCGTGCCCTATGAAAAACTGGTGGGCGATATGGGCGTCAGCCGGGTCGAGGCGGCCAACGACCATGTTCGCCTGATCTGGACCTGCCGCCATCAGGCCCAACCGATCCACCGGCATATGGTGGAGAATGTACTGGCCTCGTGGTTGCTGTATGCGCGCTGGATCTCCGATTCGGACAGTTCGCCACGGGAGGTGTGGTTCGAGCACGCCCTGCCTGAGGGCGTCGATATTGCCGAGTACCAGGCGATTTTCGGCTGCCCGATCCGCTTCGAGCAAAGCGGCAATGCGCTGATCGTGCCGCTGGAATATCTCGCCGTGCCGCTGCGCCAGGCCGACGCCAACCTGTTGCGCACCCTGGAAGAACACGCGCTGACCCTGATGGCCGGGCTGGACGACAACGAGCCGCTGCCGCAACGGGTAAAGAACGCCCTGCGCCTGCTGCTCAAGGATGGTTTGCCGCGCAAGGAGCGGGTGGCGGAGAAATTCAATATGACGGTGCGCACCCTGCAGCGTCATCTGCAACTGGCAGGCACCAGCTACCAACAGATTCTCGATGAACTGCGCCAGGAGCTGGCCGAGCACTACCTGCTGCGCAGCGACCTGGCGATTCAGGACATCGCCAGCTACCTGGGTTTTACCGAATCGCGCTCGTTCCACCGCAGTTTCAAGAGCTGGACCGGACAGACGCCTGGGGAATTTCGCGAAAGCCGGCGCAATAGCTGACCCCCTTGGTGGATGGGTGAAGCGCCATCCACCCTACTCCCTGGCACACGCCACGCTATCGACCGTAGGGTGGATGACGCTGTTTTCATCCACCATAAAGCCAGCCAGGTCCTACCCAAGAATCTCGCTAAGCGGAATAAACCGCAGGCTATCGCCCTCGGCCAGCGTGGTGTTTTCCAAGACTTCGGCAAATCCCTCGGCCCAGGCGGCGCTGCGCAGCACGCCGGAGCTTTGGTTCGGGTAAGGCACCACTCGGCCATTTTCCAGGCGCGCGCGCAGGTATTCGCGGCGATTGCCCGGCTTGCTCCAGGTGAAGCCCGCCGGCATCGGAAAGCCCAATGGCTCGACCCGCTGCACGCCCAAGCGGCGTAGCAGATAAGGCCGTGCCAGCAAACCGAAGGTCACCAGGGTCGAGGCCGGATTACCCGGCAGACCGATCACCGGCACCCCGCGAAACTGCCCGCAGGTCAGCGGCTTGCCCGGTTTAATTGCCAGCTTCCACAGCGCCAGCTCACCCTCTTCACGCAGGGCCATGCCAAGGAAATCCGCCTCGCCCACCGATACGCCGCCAGTGGAGAGGATCAGATCGACATCGCTCAAGGCACCCAGGGCGGCGCGGGTCAACTCCAGGTCATCAAGCAGAATGCCGCCGTCCACTACCTCGCAACCCAGGCGCTGCAGCCAGGCGATCAACAAGCGGCGGTTGCTGTTGTAGATCTGCCCAGGGCCCAGCGGCTGGCCCGGTTCGACCAGCTCATCGCCAGTCGATAAGACGGCCACGCGCGGCCGCCGGCGCACGGTCAATTCGGCGCAACCCAGGGACGCCGCCAGGCCCAACTCAATCGGGCCTAAACGAGTACCGGCCGGCAATACGGAATCGCCGATACGGGTTTCCTGGCCCTGGGCGCGCACGTTCTGCCCCAGCTTGAGCGGCTCGCTAAAGGCAACGCGGCCATCCTCGCCGAGCATGACGTTTTCCTGCATTTCCACGGTATCGGCGCCGGCTGGCAACGGCGCACCGGTAAAGATCCGCGCGCAGGTACCGGGCTGCAACGGCGCAGGCGCGCTACCGGCCTGAATACGCTGACTGACGACCAGCGGCTCACCCGTCCAGTCGGCCAAACGTAAGGCGTAACCGTCCATGGCGCTGTTGTCCCAAGGCGGAAGATCCAGCTCGGCAAGCAACGGCTTGGCCAATACCCGGCCAGCGGTGTCGCTCAGTTTGACCTGCTCGGTTTCAACAATCGCACTGGCCTCGGCCTGCGCCAGCAAGCGCGCCAGCGCCGCCTCAACGGGCATCAATCCCGGCTTGTCACAGCAGCTCATCCACGGCTCTCGCAGGCGGCCACCGACTTGAGATGCGGGACGAAATTGCACGGGCGATGACGGTTATCCAACTGCTCACCGAGGATGCCATCCCAGGCGGTGCGACAAGCGTTGGTCGAACCCGGCAGGCAGCACACCAGGGTGCCGTTGGCCAGGCCGGCCAAGGCGCGGGATTGAATGGTCGAGGTGCCGATATCCGGTACGGAAATCTGCCGGAACAGCTCGCCGAAACCATCCACCTGCTTATCCAGCAGACAGGCCACGGCTTCCGGCGTGCTGTCACGACCGGTAAAGCCGGTGCCGCCGGTAATCAGCACCACCTGCACCTGATCTTCGGCAATCCAGGTGGCGACCTGGGCGCGAATTTTGTACAGATCGTCCTTCAGCAAAACCCGTGCGGCGAGCTGGTGGCCGGCGGCCTGCAGGCGGTCGACAAACAGCTGGCCGGAGGTATCGGTTTCCAGGCTGCGGGTGTCGCTGACGGTCAACACCGCGATATTCAAGGGCACGAAATGTGCCTCGGCCTTGTGGTTCATGGCAGGCTTCCAGTTATGGGCGATAATGCCCGCCGTTATATCACAGGCCCGCTTTCGGAGACTGCGCATGCCCGCTCCCACCACCCTGCCCCGCTGTTCTGTTTTGCTGCTTGCTGGCGGCCGTGGGCAACGCATGGGCGGCGCCGACAAAGGCCTGCTCGACTGGCAAGGCCGCCCGCTAATTGCCTGGCTGCACGAGCTAGTGCGACCTCTGACCGACGACCTGCTTATCTCCTGCAACCGCAACGCCGAGCGCTATGCGCCCTTCGCAGATCGCTTGGTAAGTGATGACGAGGCGGACTTCCAAGGCCCGCTGGCGGGCATTCGCACCGGCCTGCGCAGCGCACGCCAGGAGAATGTATTGATCCTGCCGTGTGATGCCCCGCAACTCGACAGACCGCTGCTTGAGGCGCTACTGAACCTGGCCGGTGAGCGCGCAGTCGTGGTACGGCAGGGCGAGTTTCTCGAGCCGCTGTTCAGCGTCATTCCCCGTGCACTGCATGCCGACCTGGAACAGGCCTGGCAAGCCGGCGAACGCAGCCCGCAACGCTGGTTGCGCAGCCTTAATCCATTGACAGTGGAGTGCCCACTCGGTGACCCTCGCCTGGCCAACTTCAACACGCCCGACTTGCTGACGACACCCAGATAAACACCGGCAAGGGAACTTGACCGACAAAGTTTCGTCACAAGCAGGGTAAAAACCTCTATCCAATCAAGGAGAAACCCATGTCTCAGCGGATTATTCCAGCATTGCTGCTTACCTTGGGCCTGGTCGCGCTGACTGGTTGCGCGTCGCCAACGGTAATCACCCTCAATGATGGCCGCGAAATTCAGACCATCGACGAGCCGAATTTTGACGAGGATTCGGGCTTCTACGAGTTCGAACAACTCGATGGCAAACGCGCCAAGGTCAACAAAGATCAAGTGCGTACCGTCAAAGAGCTGTAAGCCGATAACCCAGGCGTTGCCACGTACTACTTGCCCAGCGCCTGGGCTCTGATCGATACATTCAAAGCGCTTGGCCAATAGAAAAAATTAAAACCTAAGCCCTTGTGCCGTAAAACTTTCTCAGTAAAATTTCGACCCATTCGGAGTGTAGCGCAGCTTGGTAGCGCGTCTCGTTCGGGACGAGAAGGTCGCAGGTTCGAATCCTGTCTCTCCGACCAGATCACATAAAAAAGCCCGCTTAATCGCGGGCTTTTTTATGTCTGGAGAAAGGCTATTGCAAGCTTTCGAACGCATGCACCAGGGCCTTGCTCAGGTCCACGGTGGAGAACTTGGTCAGCACATCATTGGCACCAACTGCCTTAGCTTTTTCGGTGTTCATGGTGCTGTCGAGCGAGGTGTGCAGCAGCACATAGATCTGGCCGATATCCGGCTTCTTGCGCAGCGTACGCACCAGGTCGTAGCCGTCCATTTCCGGCATTTCGATATCCGACACCAGCACCTCGATGGGCACCCCGGCATCGAATTGCCGCTGCAGCAACTCAAGTGCGTCGGCGGCGCTGCGCACCATCTGGCAATCCAGCTCCAGCTTGCGCAGGGTAATCATGGTCTGGTGCAGCGCGACGTGGGAGTCATCCACCACCAGCACGCGACGCCCCTTCAGCAGCGCACGTTCGCGCTCGGACAACAGCTGCTCGTCCAGCTCCTCGACAACCATCGGCGCGAGTTCGTGCAGCACTTTTTCGATATCGAGAATCTGCACGATCTTGCCGTCGATCTGCGTCACCCCAGTGATAAAGGCTTTGCTGCCAGAACCTGCCGGCGGCGGGCGAACATCGCGGGTGTAGCACTGCACGATGCGCTCCACGCTTTGCACATGCAGGCCCTGACGCGAGCGGCTGAGTTCGGTGACGATCAGGCAACCGTCGTTGTTGCCAGGCACGCCCTGCTCGCCGATGGCCTTGGCCAGATCGATCACCGTCAACGCCGAACCTCGCAGGGTCGCCACGCCACGCACATGGGGATGGCGGCTGGGTAGTTTGGTCAACGTGGGGCAGGGAATAATTTCCTGAACTTTGAGCAGATTGATCCCCAGCAAGCGGCCGCTGTGCAAACGGAACAGCAGCAGCGACAGGGCGTCTCCAAGCACCATGCTCATTGATCTTCTTCCTTCAATAAATCACTGACCGCGCACCTTGAGCATCAGGCGCTACGCAGGAATTCGACAATCTGTTCGGCTTCGAATGGCCAGTTCAACTCGGCTCCGGTATCGCTGCGACGCAGCACCGGAATGCGCAGACCATAGTCCTCGACCCAGTGTTCATGCTCGGCAATATCGACCAGTTCGACCAGCAGGCCGTGTTCGACAAAAGGCATCAGCAACGCTTCGGCCACCTCGCACAGGTGGCAGCCGAGCGTACCGAATAATTGGCATTCCGGGAGCATCTGCGCACCTCCACTGACTACTGGAGGTGCAGTTTAGCACTGCCCCAGGCTCAGGCGTCCGTGGACTTGCTGCTGTCTAGGGCGGGGTTGAGCAGGTTCTGCAGGCCATCGAGCAAACGACTGTTGAGTTGCTCGGCCTTGTCCAGACGACCGCTGTCGAAACGCTCATCCAGCGAGAAACCGCCTTTGAGCATATCCAGCAGGCTGGTTTTAGCCGTGCCTTCTTCAGCCACCTGATTGGCGCTACGCAGTGCTTCGAGCAGGCCCTGGGCGTAGTCGATCAACGAGCTGTTGACCGCACTGGCCGCCTGGCCGCCGTCTTGCGCCACGGCGCTGTAGGCATCGGTCGCCTGACGCACAGTGGTTTGAGTCAGACGCAGGGACATCGACGCCAACTGCTCGCCATCCATTTCCAACGCCATGGCGCGGTCGAAGGCACCGGACAGATCACCGGCATAGAACTTGTTGGAGAGGTCCTGCACCTGGCCGAAGAGTTTTTCCAGCGCGGCGCGCTCTTCGTCATCCAGCTCGCCTTCGACGCTGACCTGCCAGGCGCCGATCTGCATGCTGCCGGATTGGCTGCTGGCAACTACCGAGCTGCCGTTGCCATTACTGCTGGCGACAACGCCGCTCTGCGACCAGTTGGCCGAAGCCTGGGCAATGGAAATACGCAGGCGGTCACCATCACGGGTGGTCACCTCCATATCGAAGGTTTCCGCCTGCGCGGCAAACCGCTCGCTGTAAGCAGCGATATTGGTTGAGCCCTCAACCAGCGCGGCATCCGGATTAAAGCGCTTGTCCAGGTCGCTGAAGCCGTCCTGGATTTTCTGGTAGGTGTCGTCGATATCGCTTGCCACCTTGCCTTGCAACACGCCCATGCCGTCGAGAATCTTGCGCGCTTCGGCAAAGCCCTTTTCCACGCCGCTACGGGCCTGATCGAGAAGCTTCTGCAGCTTGCCGGTATCGGCACCGGCGGCTTGTTCGCTTTGCAGGCGCTGCTCGATAAAGCTGAGAATGCGCCCGGCGACTTTCTCCGGGGTGTAATCATTGGCCTTGCCGGCCAACGCGCCGGGCTCAAGCCCCAGGCGTTCAGCCAGGCGATTGGCCAGTGTCGCCTGCGCGTCAGCAGCATTGCGCACAACAGGCTGAGCAGTGGCGGAAGTAGGACGTGAAGCAGAGGATAAATTTGAGGCCAGGGGGTTCATGGCAAAGTACCTAGGCGGTGTATCTGACTGGTTGGCGGCCGTACGGGATAAAACTTTAGCCTAACTGCGGATAAACCGATCAACGGCGCGCCAGGCATTCTAGAGCGATTGCACTGGCATCCGCCGCACGCCAAGCATTATCAGACCGCACTCGAGCAGACCAAAGTCTAAAGGCCAAGCACCAACGCCCATGCTTTATTGCGCCTCGCTGTAACAGATCGGCCACAAGCCGACCCGCACACACGAGGAGCTAACAATAATGACTCAATCTCCCCTCGCTCGCGCTGTGGCATTCGCCACACTGGGCACCTGCCTCTGCCTGCCATCGCTGGCCCAAGCAGAGTTTATCAAGGACAGCAAAGCCAGCCTCGAGCTGCGCAATTTCTACATGAACCGCGACCTGCGCGACCCAGGTGTCGCCCAGTCCAAGCGCGAAGAGTGGGCCCAGGGCTTTCTCTTCAAGGCCGAGTCGGGCTTCACCGAAGGCACCGTGGGCTTCGGCCTGGACGCTTACGCCGGGCTGGGTCTGAAACTGGACTCATCCGATGAACGTGCCGGCACCAACCTGCTGCCGAACAGTTTTGGTGATGAGGGGCCGGGAGAGTATTCAGAAGCCACTGCTGCGGCCAAGGTGCGCTTGTCCAAGACTGTCGGCAAGGTCGGCGGTCTGATGCCCAAGCTGCCGATCGTGGCCTCCGGCGACTCGCGCCTGCTGCCTCAGGTTTTCACCGGCGGCATGCTCACTTCCCAGGAAATTGACGGCTTGACCGTCAATGGCGGCCAGTTGCGCGAGGTCAACTTCCGCAATTCCACCGACAGCCAGGACATCACCGCGACCAACGTTGGCGGCGAGAGCGATCGCTACAACTTCGCTGGCGGTGACTACAAGTTCAACGGCGGTAACACCACTGTCGGCCTGTGGTACGGCGAGCTGGAAGATATCTACGACCAGAAGCTGTACAACCTGATCCACGTACAACCCATCGGTGACTGGAAGTTAGGGGCCAACCTGGCCTACTTCGATTCCCAGGACAACGGCAGTGCACTCGGCGGCGCGTTAGACAACGACCTGACTTCGGTCAATCTCTGGGCCGGTATCGGCGCGCATACCTTCCGCCTGGGCTATCAGGAGGTGGGCGGCGACAATGCCTTCCCATTCCTCGCCGAAACCGACCCTTACATCGTCAACTACCTGCAGATTCTCGATTTCACCCGCAAGGACGAGAAATCCTGGCAGGCACGCTATGACATCAATTTCGCCACCTACGGCGTGCCAGGCCTGAATGCTTTCGTGCGCTACGTAACAGGTGATGGCTTCGATGGCGTCGGCGGCAGCGATGGCAAGGAATGGGAACGCGACTTCGATGTCAGTTACACCATCCAGGAAGGCACCTTCAAGAACCTGGCAGTGCGCTGGCGTAACGCGATGGTGCGTTCCAATGCAAGCATCGGCGACCTCGACGAAAACCGTCTGATCGTCAGCTACACCCTGCCGCTGTTCTAAGCCTCAACGCTTAAGCGGTCGCAATAAAAAAGGCCCGGACATTGTCCGGGCCTTTTTGCATTAGCACGTAGCCATCAATCCTGGCTGACGGCGCCAATCTTGTGCACCGAGAGGTCGGCACCGTAGTACTCCTCCTCCTGGCTCAGGCGGATGCCCACGGTGGCTTTCAACACACCGTACACCAGCACACCGCCAATCAAGGCCACCACCACGCCCAGCGCGGTGCCGACAAACTGGCTGGCCAGGCTGACGCCGCCCAGGCCACCCAGCGTCTCTTGGCCGAAGATGCCGCAGGCAATACCGCCCCACACGCCGCACAGACCGTGCAGCGGCCAAACGCCGAGCACGTCGTCGATCTTCCACTTCACCTGAGTCGCGGTAAACGCCCAGACGAACAGCGCACCGGCAATGGCGCCCGTGACCAGCGCACCGACCGGATGCATCAGGTCGGAACCGGCACATACAGCAACCAGACCGGCCAGCGGACCGTTGTGCAGGAAGCCTGGGTCATTGCGGCCAACGAGCAAGGCCGCAACTGTGCCGCCGACCATCGCCATCAGGGTGTTGACCGCCACCAGGCCGCTGACGCTGCCCAAGGTTTGTGCGCTCATCACGTTAAAGCCGAACCAGCCGATGATCAGAATCCACGAACCCAGCGCCAGGAACGGAATATTCGACGGGGCAAAGGCCACCAGGCGGCCATCGCGGTAACGCCCATCACGACGCCCCAGCAGGATCACCGCGCCAAAGGCCAGCCAGCCGCCCATCGCGTGCACCACCACCGAGCCGGCAAAGTCATGGAAGGTTGCACCAAATTGCGCTTCCAGCCAGGCCTGCACGCCGTAGTTGCCGTTCCAGATCATCCCCTCGAAGAAGGGGTAGATAAAGGCCACGATCAGCACCGTGGCACACAGCTGCGGGCCGAACTTGGCGCGCTCGGCGATGCCACCGGAAATGATCGCCGGGATGGCCGCAGCAAAGGTCAGCAGGAAGAAGAACTTCACCAGCGCATAGCCGTTGCCTTCAGTCAGCACACTGGCTGGCTCAAGGAAGGTCACGCCGTAGGCAATCCAATACCCGACAAAGAAATAGGCCAAGGCCGATACGGCAAAGTCGGAGATGATCTTCGACAAAGCGTTGACCTGGTTCTTCTGCCTGACCGTACCCACTTCGAGAAAGGCAAAGCCGGCATGCATGGCCAGCACCATCACGGCACCGAGCAGGATAAACAGGGTATTGGAGCCGTGAATCAGGGTTTCCACAGCACTGTTGATGTTTTCCATCTGCGAAGAAAACTCCGTCGCGGGGAAAAAGCACCAAAGCGGATCACAAACCGATAAATACGCACCAGATAGCGGCATTTATCCAGAACCACCTTGCCGAGACCGAACCTGTACAGCACCAAGCCGGTGCTGACTGAACCTTGTCTCGAAGTACTTATTCCATAGTTATTAAGAAGTTATTGATGCACCACGGCGTCCTGGCCAAAACCCTTGCAGCCCCATAAAGGAGCGTAGCTGCAAGAGCGCGCACCAGCGCAATGCAAGCGCTGTACCAGCCGTTAGGCCATCAGCAGCAGGCGCGCAGGCAAGAAAAAAGGAACCACAGCCCCACAGGGGACTCGAAACCCCTACACTGCCCTCGTCATAAGGAGAGACACCATGGCTCGTAAGACCCCCGTATCATCCAGTTCGGATCAGTTACTCGACGAATTCCAGGCGCTGGTGCGCGACACCGAAAGCTTGCTGCAGCACTCCGCCAGCCTCGCAGGCGAACAAGCTGAAGAGCTGCGCGAGCAGATCCGCAGCAGCCTAGGCCGCGCCCGCAGCACCCTGCACAACGCCGAAGACGCCCTGCATGCACGCGGCAAAGCGGCTCTTGAAGCCACCGAAGGCTATGTGCAGACTCACCCGTGGCAAACCCTCGGCATTGCTGCCGCTATCGGTCTGCTGTTGGGCATGCTGATTACCCGCCGTTAAAGAGAACATTAATGGATGCAACACCGTCCACCCCGCCAAGTCGCGGCAGTTCGCCACGGCGATTTGCCAGCGCCTTGCTGGGGTTATTGCAGGGCCACATCGCGCTGTTTGGCGAAGAGCTCAAAGAACAGCAAAGCCATACCCTGAACCTACTGGTACTCACCAGCCTGAGCCTGCTGTTCGGCTTGCTGCTGGTGATCGGCTTGTCCGCCGCACTGCTGATTACCTTCTGGGAGACGCACCGCCTGCTGGTTATCTGCGCCCTGTGCGCCTTCTATGCAGTGGGCCTGCTGGGCACCTTGCTCGCGCTGTTGCAGCGTGTACGCAATGCGCCGGCGCCGTTCAGCGCCAGCCTTGAAGAACTGGCCCGCGACCGTGAGCAACTGCTGCCATGACTATGCCCGAGCTACCCGCCAAGGCCTCGCGCCGCGAGCTACGCAAAACCCTACTGCGCATGCGTCTGGAAATGCACCGCCAGGAATTGCGCCACGAAACCCTGGTGATGCTGCAACCGCTGCGTCAGGCGCAACACTGGCGCAATAACTGGCGTGAAGAACTGGGCAACAGCAATGCACCACTTTGGGTCGCCGGCGGCGCCCTGCTATTGGCAACCATCGGCATCCGCCGTGGCCAATGGCGACGCTGGCTGCGCATCGCGCTGATCGCCTTCCCGCTGCTCAGGCGCAATCCGCCGCGGCGCCCGGACACACCGACGGACACGACTAAAGATACCCGCGCAGGGGATTGAGCTGGCCACGATCTTGCTTAGCCACCTAGCTACGCCGCCCACTGGGGCGTCTTGCCTGGCTAAGGAACTGCGCAGTGTTCAACGGTCAACCGCTTGCTGTATTCCAACCCTTTATTGATACCGCCACCGGACGTATTGCCGGTGTCGAGGCCTTGGCACGTCTGCGCAGTGATGATGGCCGGCTGCACTCGGCAGGCCCATTATTCAGTGACCCGAAAACCCCACCTACCGCACTACGCCGCCTCGACCGCGAGGTGCGCGAGCAAGCCCTGACGCGCTTTCATGAAGCCCCGCAGGACTGGTTTCTCAGCCTGAATATTTCCCCACGCTGGATCAGCCGGCTGCGCCCCGAGCAAGCCCTGCCCAGCCTTAAACAGCTGCAACGCAGCGGCATCGACCCGGCGCGCATCGTCTTCGAAATCACCGAACTGGGGGGCGCCAGTACGCGCCTGCCCGGCGTAGTGGAACGCTATCGGCAAGCCGGCGCACGCGTCGCCATCGACGACTTCGGCGCCGGCTACTCGCAACTCGATCGCGTGCTGGCCCTGCAGCCGGACATCCTCAAGCTGGACATGCGCCTGTTTCAACAGGCCGCGCGCGGCGGCCCGAGCAGTGAGATCGTCAAGGCCCTGGCGCAGATGGCGGAAAAGACCGGCTGCTGGATTATCGCCGAAGGTGTGGAAACCGAAGCCGAGCTGGATTTCGCCCTGGAGTGCGGGGCGCGTTATGTACAGGGCTACCTGTTTGCCAAACCCGAAGAGTCCTTCTTCAGCAGCCACGCCTTCGTCAAACGCTTCGCCCAGTTACGCGATCACTATGTGCAGCAAAAACTCGCCGAGCGCGCACGGCTGATGAGCCTGCGCCAGCAGCTCGGCGAACTGATGAACAGCTTCAAAACCTGGATCGAGGACGGTTCGCCAGCCGATCAGCTGCCGCAACCGCACGCCTACCCCTGGCTGCTGCGCATCTACCAATGCGACCGCCACGGCACCCAGCTGACCGCCAACCTTGAGTGGCGCGAGCACAGCTGGCACAGCGATGCGCGCTATGTCGGGCATAACTGGTCCTGGCGGCCGTACTTCTATCAGCTGCTGGCCGAAGGCTGGGAAGAACGCCGGCTGATTCTCTCCAGCACCTACCGCGACGCCACCACCAACCAGTACTGCCTGACCGCCGGGCAATTTATCGACAACGGCAAACGGCTGCTGCTGATCGATATCGACGCTGCCGGTTTCTAGGCTGGCGCGAGCATCCCAGGGCATTGACGAATGCCCTGGCGTGGCCACAATCAAGGAAGGACATGCAACGCAGAGTGCAGCCCATTGAGGCTGCCGGGTGTTCCACCGCCCACGGCGACTCAGCATCATGCAAGCGGCCATCTCCAGCTTACTGCTTGTACTCATCCTCCTGCCCCAGACGCTCAAGGCCGAGGAGCCGTCCACTCTGCGCCTGTGCTACCAGCTGCAGGATCACCCGCCGTTCACCCTCCCCGCGAGCAACGCACAAGCGCCTGGTCCCGGCATTCTGCTGGAGCTTATTCAGGCTGCCGCGACCCAGACCGGGCTGACCATCGACTGGCAACGCCAGCCCTGGAAACGCTGCATCCTCGCCCTGCAGAAGGGCGAAGTGGATGGCATCTTCCCGGCCATCTGGCAGGCAGAACGCGACACCTGGGGCCAGTTCCCCGGCCGCGACCCGCAACGTGGCCAGCCAGTGCAGCGGGAGTATCGGCTCTGGCAGGTCGACTATCCGATTGCCACCCGCCGCGACACCCGCCTGAGCTGGGATGGTCAGCGCTTCGCCAACCTCAAGTACGGCCTGAGCTCGCCGCTGGGTTATCTCACCCACCAGCACTTGGCCGATCTGGGTGCCCTCAACAGCGTTTCACTGCAACCCGACAAAGCCCTGCAACTGGTGGCCAGCGGGCGCCTGGATGGCTTTGTGATCGAACGCAATATCAGCCTGGCGCTGATCGCCGAACTGCAGCTGCAAGAACAGCTGCAGTTTCTCCCGCGCCCCTTGCTCCAAGCGGACTGGCACCTGCCATTGTCACAGCCGTTCTACCAACGCCACCCGCAGCTAGCCATGCGCTTCTGGCAGGCCCTTGGCCAACAGCGCGAAGCGCGTGAAGCCGAATTGCGTCAGCGTTATATGCCTTAGGTAACGACAGCAAAAGGGCGGGCGTTATCAGGATATAAATCGCTCAACTGCCTACGGCGTGCCTTGCATCATCGACATAGAACCCCGAAGCTAGCCGGCAAAAGCCAGGTAACGGCGAGGATCTATCTTGGATTGGCAAACCCTGCTCAACCGTGAACGACTCGGCAAGCCGACGCACAGCGTCGCCGAACTGGGCCGCACCCCGTTTCATAAAGACCATGACCGCATCATCTTCTCCGGCGCCTTCCGCCGCCTGGGGCGCAAGACCCAGGTGCATCCGGTGTCGAGCAACGACCATATCCACACCCGCCTGACCCACTCGTTGGAAGTTAGCTGCGTGGGCCGCTCCCTGGGTATGCGTGTCGGCGAGATGATCCGCGATGCCCTGCCGGACTGGTGCGAACCAAGCGACTTGGGCATGGTCGTGCAGTCCGCCTGCCTGGCTCACGACATCGGCAATCCACCCTTTGGCCATTCCGGTGAAGACGCCATTCGCCACTGGTTTCAGCAGGCCGCCGGACGCGGCTGGCTGGATTCGATGAGCGCGGCCGAGCGCGGTGACTTTCTCAGCTTCGAAGGCAATGCCCAGGGCTTTCGCGTGCTGACCCAGCTGGAATACCACCAGTTCGACGGCGGCACCCGGCTGACCTACGCAACCCTCGGCACCTACCTCAAGTACCCCTGGACCGCGCGTCACGCCGAAGCCCTGGGCTACAAGAAGCACAAGTTCGGCTGCTACCAGAGCGAGTTGCCGCTGCTTGAGCAGATCGCCGGCAAACTCGGCCTGCCGCAGCTGGAAGAACAGCGCTGGGCGCGTCACCCGCTGGTCTACCTGATGGAAGCGGCGGATGACATCTGCTACGGCCTGATCGACCTGGAAGACGGCCTGGAAATGGAGCTGCTCGATTACAGCGAGGTTGAAGCGCTGCTGCTCGACCTGGTCGGCGATGACCTGCCGGAAACCTACCGTCAGCTCGGCCCGGACGACTCCAAGCGGCGCAAACTGGCGATCCTGCGCGGCAAAGCCATCGAACACCTGACCAATGCCGCCGCCGAGGCCTTTGTCGAGCAGCAGGATGCCTTGCTCGCCGGCACCTTGCAGGGCGATCTGGTCGAGCATATGCACGGCACCGCCAAGCGCTGCGTACAAAGCGCCAAGGACATGGCCAGGCAGAAGATCTTCCAGGACAAGCGCAAAACCCTGCACGAGATCGGCGCCTACACCACCCTGGAAATCCTGCTCAACGCCTTCTGTGGCGCGGCGTTGGAACAGCATGGTGGGCGTACGCCGTCGTTCAAGAACCGGCGCATCCTCGACCTGCTCGGCAATAACGCACCCGACCCCAACTGGCCGCTGTACCGCTCATTCCTGCGCATGATCGATTTTATCGCCGGCATGACTGACAGCTACGCTACTGAAATGGCCCGCGAGATGACGGGCCGTTCAAGCCCGGTATAAGTCATGAATAGCCTACTGCGACAAACCTTCAGCTGGCATGCCGGCCCGCCCGCCTGGGGCCCGGCGATGGTCGCCGGCTTCGGTTGCGCACTGCCTTTGCTGCTCGGGCTGTTCAGCGCTCATCCGGGCTTTCTCTGGGCTTCGGCTGGCGCCTTCCAGGCCGCCCAGGCCAACCCACTGCACCGCCTGGGCATGCTGCGCATGCTGATGCTCTGCGGCCTGGGTGCCTGCAGCGCGGGACTGGGCTTCTGGTCCGCCAGCCATCCCTATGCCAGCTTTCTGATCTTCGCGGTATTCGGCTTTCTGCTCGCCTGGCTGCAGCGCTTTGGCAGCGAAGCCGGCAAGCTGGGCATCGGCCTGGCCATCTGCCTGTGTCTGGGCCAAGGCCAGCAGGGCCTGGGCTCGCTGAACAACCCCTACGCCATCGCCATGCTGTTTATCCTCGGTGGGCTGTGGGTGATGCTGCTGGCCTTCGGCCTGCGCGGCATGCATGGCCTGCGCATGTGGCCGTACATGCCGCGCTTTATCAGCATCTTCAAGGTGCTCAAACGCCACGCCAAACGCCTGCCGCAACAAAAATGGCGACTGCATGCGCTGGGCTGCACCCTGGCGTTCGCCCTCTCCGGTTTGATCGTCAATCTGGCCGAACTGCACCGCGGCTACTGGCTGACGCTGACCGTGGTTACCACCTTGCAGCTGGATTTTCAGGGCAGCCTGGTGCGCGCCGTGCAATCGATCCTCGCCAGCCTGGGTGCGGCGGGGCTGCTGATTCTGCTCGGGCATAGCATGCAAAATCCTGCGCTGATGGTCGCCACATTGCTACCGCTGATCGCCCTTAGCCGCGCCCTGCAAGCCAACCATTACGGCCTGTTTGTGCTACAGACCACGGTGTGTTTCGTGTTGCTGGCCGAAAGCCTGGCGCATGACTGGCAACTGCCGCAGGTACGCCTGCTCAACAGCCTGATTGGCGTGGTGCTGGCCTTGCTGGTAGCTCTACTGGTGTATGGCCTGGAGCGCTGGCTGGAGCATCGGCACAACCTGGAAAAAGCCAAGCACGGCGCAGACCCAATTTAGAGCTGCTGCAGCGTAAAAAACCTGCATCCGCGCAACGGCAAAGCGCATAAGGCTCCACTATGCTTTGCGCTTAGTCAGGGCATACAAGGGCATGTGCGGATGCAGCAGACAACAAGGTCCAAGGAACGCCGTTTTCCGCTCCATATCCATATCAGCGTGCTCTTCACCCTGCTGCTGCTGGGCTCAGGGGTGGTGCTGGGGTATTTCAACTACCAGCAGACCAGCAACATCATCCTCAGCAGCAGCGATCAGCTGTTCACCCAGATGCGCAAGGAAGTCCAGGCGGATCTGCGCAATACCTACCAACCGATTCGCTACATGATCAACCTGCTGGCGCGTAACGAGCAGATCAACGGCCGTGACCGCCATGAACGAATGATCATGCTGCCGATTTTCAGCCAGGCCCTGCGCGACAACCCCAAACTGGCGTCGATCTATGTCGGCTATGGCGATGGCAGTTTCTTTATGGTGCGGCCGCTGCGCAGCGAGAAACTGCGGCAGATCTTCTTTGCCCCCGACAACGCGGCGTATCAGGTGTGGAGCATCGACCGCATCAGCGAGCAACGCCTGGATTCCGAATACCTGTTCTTCGACGCACAGCTGCAGCCCATCAGCCGCCGGCAGAACCTCAAGGAAACCTACGACCCGCGCAGCCGCCCCTGGTACAACAGCGCGCTGCAAAGCCAGAAGCACTTCACCACCGCGCCCTATGCCTTCTTCTCCACCCAAGAAATCGGCACCACCATTGCCCGCAAGAGCAGCGAAACTACGGTGGTGGCCGCCGACCTGACTCTCGACGACCTCTCCGCCACCCTGGCCGAGCACCGCCTGACGCCCTCCACCGAAGTGGTGCTGTACAGCCCCGATGGCAGCGCGGTTGCCTATCCAGACAGCTCGCGCCTGATAATTCCTGGGGAAAAGCTGCAACTGGCGCAGGTCAAGGATCTCAGCCCGGTGCTCGCCGACTTTCTCAGCCTCGGCCTCGATGAGGATCGTCAGGGCGCCGTGCGCCTGAACAAACAGCGCTGGCAAATCTCCTACAGCCAGTTCAGCGAGGGCGGCCCGCAAGGGCTGCGCCTGGCCCTGCTGGCCCCGGAAAGTGAACTGCTCGCCGATGCTTACCGTATCCGCTGGCAAGGCGCGATATTGACCCTGGGCATCCTGCTGCTGTGCATCCCAATTGGCTGGCTGCTCTCCAATATCCTGGTCAAACCGCTGCGCCTGCTGGTGGGTGAAGCCGAAGCAATCCGCAGCTTCAATTTCGATTACCCGGCCAGCGGCCGCTCTTTCGTCAAGGAAGTCGATCAGCTGGCGGTATCGATGGGGCGGATGAAGGACACCATCTCCAGCTTCCTCGATATTGCCGCCACGCTCTCGGCGGAAACCCGCTTCGATGCCCTGCTGCGCCGGGTGCTGCGCGAAACCGTCGACCTCAGCGAAGCCAGCGGCGGCCTGCTCTATCTGCGTGACAGCAGCAGCGGCCGCCTCGAACCGCACGGGCTGTTTATCAACGAGCTGCAGCACAATCTGGAAGAGCATCGCATCCCAAGCTTCGACCCGAATGACCCAGCCCTGCCCAGCTGGCTCGCGCAAACGGCAACCGGCGGCTCCAGCGTCACTGTGGCGCTCGGCTTCGAGCATGCGCAGGGCTTCCAGAGTTTGCTGCACACCCTCGACAGCCCGCGCGCGCACCTGGTCTGTACCGGCTTGCATAACCGCCAGGGCCAGACCCTCGGCGTGCTGGTGCTGCTGCACCGCGACACCGGTGATGAAGCCGATCTGGCCATGCTGCGTCCCGAGCGCATCGCCTATGTCGAGGCGGTATCCGGCGTGGCGGCGCTGTGCATCGAGAGCCAGCGCCTGCTCGATCAACAGAAGAAACTGCTCGACGCCTTTATCCAGCTGATCGCTGGCGCCATCGATGCCAAGAGTCCCTATACAGGCGGCCACTGCCAGCGCGTGCCGGAAGTCACCCTGATGCTCGCCCGCGCTGCTGCGGCAAGCAACGACGCGCCGTTTCGCGATTACCAGCCCACTGACGAGGAATGGGAAGCCCTGCATATCGCCGCCTGGCTGCATGACTGCGGCAAAGTCACCGTGCCCGAGTACGTGGTGGATAAGGCCACCAAACTGGAAACCATCTGCGACCGCATCCATGAAGTGCGCATGCGCTTTGAGGTGCTCAAACGCGATGCCTGGATCAGTTACTGGGAAAACCTCAGCCAGGGCGGCGACGCCGGCAACCTCGGCCAGGTGCGCGATGAACTGCTCGCCACCCTGGATGACGAATTCGCCTTTATCGCCCGCTGCAACCTGGGCGGCGAGGCGATGGCCGAGGCTGATCTGCAGCGCCTGCGCAGCATCGCCGCGCGCACCTGGACGCGCACCCTGGATGATCGCATCGGGGTTTCCTGGGAAGAGAATCTGCGCCAGTCGCGCACCCCGGCGCAGCCGCTACCGGTGCAAGAAACGCTGCTCAGCGACAAAGCCGAACACCTGATCGAGCGCACCGAAAGCGAGCTGATCGCCGAGGACAACCCCTGGGGCTTCAAGCTGGAAGTGCCGCATTACAAACACAACCGCGGCGAGGTCTATAACCTCAGCATCGGCCGCGGCACCCTGACCAACGAAGAGCGATTTATCATCAACGGCCATATGGTGCAGACCATCCGCATGCTCAGCCACCTGCCCTTCCCCGCGCACCTGGCCAACGTCGCTGAAATTGCCGGCGGTCACCATGAAAAAATGGACGGCACCGGCTACCCGAAACGCCTGAAACGTGAGGACATGAGTCTGCCGGCCAGGATGATGGCGATTGCCGATATCTTCGAGGCGCTGACCGCCGTGGACCGCCCCTACAAAAAGGGCAAGCTGCTGTCCGAGTCACTCAACATCATGGCCGGCATGTGCAAAGGCGCGCACATCGACCCCGAGCTGTTCGGGCTGTTTGTGCGGGAAAAGATCTATCTCAGCTACGCCGAACGCTTTCTACGTCGTGAGCAGATTGATCAGGTCGATAACGCTGCGCTGCTGGCCAAGGCTGGTCTGAGCGACTAGAGGAGTTATTGCGCAGGGAACAACAGCGGGACATGCGCATGCATGCCCCGCTTGGAGCATCAGGCCTGATTGATCGAGTTGTCTGGGTACCAGACGTCGATCAGCGGGCTAGCGGTGAAATCCACCAGCTCGTCACGGCCTTTCAGCCAGGCTTCAACGGCAGCGCGCTGCTCTTCGTTGACCGAGCCACGCTTGGACAGGCATACCAGACCGAAGTCATCGCCGCCGACATAGCCCAGGCCGTTAACGGTCATTGCGTCACGCAGGAACTGCTCAAGAAAGCTGTCGATGGCCTCATCAGCCAGGTCTTGCTTGAAGTTCAGGTTCAGCTCAAAACCCAGCTCCTGGAATTCATCCACGCAGAGTTTTTTGCGCAGACGGCGGGAACGGTTAGTAGCCATGGAACAATCCTCAAAAGTGATAACGCGCGGCACTCTAGCAGTTTCGCGGCCTGCGCGCCCGCTTCGAAGACGACAGGTCGCTCGATTGCCCGCAGAAAAGCCCTGCCAATGGCATTTACTGCCACTCAGCCGGCCCTGTATTGGGGCATAATTGCCAACATCTTCTCAATCCGCGATGGAACCTCTTTACATGCCTCGCGTCACCTTTGTCCCTCAGCTGGAGGGTAGCCGCCCATGATCAAAACCCTACGCCAACTGGCCATCGCCGGCCTGCTGCTGCCTGTTTGTCTGCCTCTGGCAGCCGCCACGAGCGGTATTTCCAACAAGGTTCAGCAATCGCTGAAAGCCAACAAGATCAGCAGCCAGTCGCTGTCGGTGGTCACCGTGCCGCTCAATGGCCCCGGCAACAGCACCTTTTTCAATGCCGATATCTCGGTCAACCCGGCCTCCACCATGAAACTGGTCACCACCTACGCAGCGCTTGAGCTGCTCGGCCCGACCCACCAGTGGAAAACCGAATTTTTCACCGACGGACAACTGAAGAACGGCGTGCTCAACGGCAACCTCTACCTCAAGGGCGGCGGCGACCCCAAGCTGAACATGGAAAAGCTCTGGCTGATGATGCGCGACCTGCGCGCCAACGGCGTGTTACAGGTGACTGGCGACCTGGTGCTCGACCGCAGCCACTTCGTACAGCCGCAACTGCCCAGCTTCAATGACGACGGCGGTGACGCCAACAAGCCGTTCCTGGTGGCCCCCGACTCGCTGCTGGTCAACCTCAAGGCGCTGCGTTTTATCGCGCGCACCGAGGGCGGCAAGGTACATATCGCCGCCGAACCGCCGATTGCCAACATCCGCATCGACAACCGCGTCAAAGCCCTGCCCGCAGCCAAATGCCCAGGCTGGCCGGATGTGCGCTACAACCCGGTAACCGAATTCGACGGCACCACAGTGATTGTCAGCGGCAAGCTAGCCGAGGGCTGCAGCTCGCAGACCTACCTGTCGCTGCTCGACCACCCGAGTTATGCCGCCGGCGCCATCCGCGCCATCTGGCAGGAACTGGGCGGCAGCATCATGGGCAAGGACCGTCTTGCTCCAGTGCCAGAGAAAGCCCGCCTGCTGGCCCGCGCCTACTCCCCGGACTTGACCGAGATCATCCGCGACATCAACAAATACAGTAACAACACCATGGCCCGGCAGCTGTTCTTGAGCCTCGGCGCGCAGTTTCGCAACTCCGCCGACCAGGACGACAGCAAGGCGGCGCAACGGGTGATTCGCAGCTGGCTGGCACGTAAAGGCATCACCGCGCCACACCTGGTGATGGAGAACGGCTCCGGGCTGTCACGTGCCGAGCGGGTCAGCGCGCGGGAAATGGCTACCTTGCTGCAGGCCGCCTGGAAGAGCCCTTATGCGGCTGAATTCATGGCCTCGCTGCCGCTGGTGGCGATGGACGGCACCATGCGCAAACGCCTGCACCGCACCCCGCTGGTGGGCGAAGCGCGAATCAAGACTGGTACGTTGAATAACGTGCGCGCCATCGCCGGCTTTAGCCGCGACAGCAACGGCAACAGCTGGGCCGTGGTGGCCATCCTCAACGACCCACGCCCGTGGGGCGCCTCGTCGATTCTCGATCAGGTGCTGATCGATCTGTACAAGCAACCCAAGCTCAGCGCCCAGCGCTAGCCCTCGCTCAACCCCGCGCCGTCCCAGGCGCGGCGGCTCTACTCCATCTCCCCACACAGCTGCGCCGCGCGTAACAACGCGGCGGTCAGGCTGTGACGCTCCCACTCCTGCAAACCGGCAAAGCGCGCGACAAACTCCGGCGGCAGCAGGCTCGGCGCCTGTTGCAGCAGAGTGCGGCCCTGCTCGCTGAGTAGCAGCCACTGACGACGCCGATCCTGATCATCGCGCTGGCGTTGCAGCAGGCCGCGCTCCTCCAGCCGATCAAGCATCCCCGACAAGGTGGCGGCAGTGAGGCTCACCCGGCCACTGAGGTCGCTGGCCGTCAGGCGCTTCTCCCCCGCCAGCACCTGCAGAATCATCAATTGCATCGGCGTCAGCCCACCAAAGCGGCCAAGGCGTTTGGCATGCACCTCACCGGCCTGCTGCAAGCGCCGCAAGGCCTGAAACAGCGGCAATTCGAAGGCCAAAACAGATGACAAATCTATTTCAGTAGAAACCTTTTTATCGACCATATAAGCCTTTTAATTCGATATAAAACTTTGACATGAAATCATTATTTTGTTTTGGTGTAAAAGGTTCGGCAGCCCCGAACCACTCCCCAACGGCCATACCGGTAAGGAATTATGTGTGCAATCGCTGGAGAATTACGTTTTGATCAACGACCGGCCGACCTGGCTGCAGTCGAGCGAATTACCCACCACATGGCCGCCCGCGGCCCCGATGCCCACGGCTTCTTCAGCCAGGGCCCGCTAGCCCTCGGCCATCGCCGCCTGAAAATCATGGACCTGGCCGAAGCTTCCGGCCAGCCGATGATCGACAGCGATCTGGGCCTGACGATGGTGTTTAACGGCGCCATCTACAACTACCCGGAACTGCGCGAGGAGCTGAAAGCCCTCGGCTATCGCTTCTTCTCCGGTGGCGACAGCGAAGTGCTGCTCAAGGGCTACCACGCTTGGGGCACCGACCTGCTGCCCAAGCTCAATGGCATGTTCGCTTTTGCCATCTGGGAGCGTGACAGCCAGCAGCTGTTCATCGCCCGCGACCGCCTCGGGGTCAAGCCGCTGTACTTGTCACGCACTGGCGAACGCCTGCGCTTCGCTTCCAGCCTGCCGGCGCTGCTGGCCGGGGGTGATATTGGCAAGACCCTCGATGCCGTCGCCCTCAACCACTATCTGAACTTCCACGCCGTGGTACCCGCGCCGCGCACCCTGCTGGCTGGAGTGGAAAAATTGCCGCCCGCCAGCTGGATGCGCATCGACGCCCAGGGCAACTGTGAGCAGCAGACCTGGTGGAACCTGACATTCGGCCCGCAGCGCGAGGAAATCGCCCTCGGCCTGGAAGAATGGCAAGAGCGCGTGCTCGACGGCATGCGCGAGGCGGTATCGATCCGCCAGCGCGCCGCCGTGGATGTCGGCGTGCTGCTTTCCGGCGGCGTCGATTCGAGCATGCTGGTCGGCTTGCTGCGTGAAGCCGGGGTGGAAAACCTGTCGACCTTCTCCATCGGCTTTCAGGATGCCGGCGGCGAGCGCGGCGACGAGTTCCAGTATTCCGACCTCATCGCCGAGCACTTCGCCACCCGTCATCATCAGTTGCGTATCGGTGAGCACGAGATTCTCGAACAGCTGCCGGCGGCCTTTCGCGCCATGAGCGAGCCAATGGTCAGCCACGACTGCATCGCCTTCTACCTGCTGTCACGCGAGGTGGCCAAGCACTGCAAGGTGGTGCAAAGCGGCCAGGGCGCCGATGAGCTGTTCGCCGGCTACCACTGGTATCCGCAAGTGGACGCCGCCGAGGATGCCTTCGGCGCTTACCGCGCGGCATTCTTCGACCGTGATTACGACGAGTACGCCGCCTGCGTGCAGCCCGCCTGGTTGACCGGCGACATGGCCGGCGACTTCGTCCGTGAGCATTTCGCCCAGCCCGGCGCCGTGGCCGCCGTGGACAAGGCGTTGCGCCTGGACAGCACAGTGATGCTGGTCGATGACCCGGTCAAACGGGTCGACAACATGACCATGGCCTGGGGCCTGGAGGCGCGCACGCCGTTCCTCGACTATCGCCTGGCCGAGCTTTCGGCGCGTATCCCTGGGCGTTTCAAGCTGCCGGATGGCGGCAAGCATGTGCTCAAGGAAGCCGCGCGCCAGGTGATCCCCAGCGCGGTGATCGACCGGCCCAAGGGTTACTTCCCGGTGCCTGGCCTCAAGCATCTGCAAGGTGCAACTCTGGGCTGGGTACGCGATCTACTGCTTGACCCGAGCCAGGATCGCGGCCTGTTCAACCCGGCCATGCTCGACCGCCTGCTGAGTGATCCGCACGGCCAGTTGACGCCCTTGCGCGGCTCCAAGTTGTGGCAACTGGCGGCGCTCAACCTCTGGCTTAACGAACATGGGCTGTAAGGTGGATGAAAAAAGCGACATCCACCCTACGCCGATCTCCGCAAAGTCGTAGCCCGGATGGAATCCGGGATTGTCACGGCTCAACTCACGCCCCAGCCCGAGGTCGGGCATCGTAGAGAGCAAAGGACGATTCCAATGCGTGCCACTGCCTTTAACCAACGCCTGCTGCGCGGCCAAGCGCCCTCCTACGAGCGCCTGCAGGCGCGCCTGGCCGAGGACCACAACGCCCCGCGCAGCGAGCCGCAAGCCGTGCACTGCGGCTGGGGGCGCCTGCTGCTCGGTCACACCTACCCGGATGCTGCCGCCCTGGCCAGCGACCTGCTGACCGAGCAGCCTGGCGAGCGCGATATCGCACTGTATGTGGCCGCGCCGCACCAGGTGCTGGCGCAAGCCCCGCAGCAGCTGTTTCTCGATCCCTCCGACACGCTGCGCCTGTGGTTTACCGACTACCGCCCGGCGCGCCGCGGTTTTCGCGGTTACCGAGTGCGCCGCGCGCAGAATGCCGAGGACTGGCAGGCGATCAATGAGCTGTATCAACTGCGCGGCATGCTGCCGATCGACCCTGGCAAACTCACTCCGCGCCACCTGGGCGGGCCGGTGTATTGGCTGGCCGAGGATGAAGACAGCGGCGCGGTGATCGGCAGCGTCATGGGCCTCAACCACCACAAGGCCTATCAGGACCCGGACCACGGCAGCAGCCTGTGGTGCCTGGCGGTCGACCCACGCTGCAGCCGGCCAGGCGTCGGCGAAGTGTTGGTGCGCCACCTGATCGAACACTTTATGAGCCGCGGCCTGAGCTACCTGGACCTGTCCGTGCTGCACGACAACGAACAGGCCAAGGGGCTGTACGCCAAACTGGGTTTTCGCGAGCTGCAGACCTTTAGCATCAAGCGCAAGAACGGCATCAACGAAGCGCTGTTCCTCGGCCCCGGCCCGCACACGCCGATGAACCCTTACGCGCGGATCATCGTCGATGAAGCGCTGCGCCGTGGCATCGAAGTACAGGTCGACGACGCCGACGCCGGGCTGTTCACCCTGAGCCACGGCGGCCGGCGCATCCGCTGCCGGGAATCACTGAGCGACCTGACCAGCGCGGTGAGCATGACCCTGTGTCAGGACAAGCGCCTGACCCATCGCACCCTGGCCCGCGCCGGCTTGCACCTGCCCGCCCAGCGCCTGGCCGGCAGCGCCGAGGACAACGCCGCCTTTCTCGCCGAGCACGGCAGCCTGGTGGTCAAGCCGGTGGATGGCGAACAGGGCCAGGGCGTAGCGGTGGATCTGCGCACGCCGCTGGATGTGCAGGACGCCATCGAACGCGCCAGTACCTTCGACAGCCGCGTCTTGCTGGAAAGCTTTCACCAAGGCTTTGATCTGCGCATTCTGGTGATCGGCTTTGCCGTGGTCGCCGCCGCCATTCGCCGCCCGGCCGAAGTGATCGGCGATGGCCAACACAGCATCGGTGAGCTGATCGACGCGCAGAGCCGCCGCCGGCAAGCCGCCACCGAAGGCGAAAGCCGCATCCCCAAGGACGCTGAAACCCTACGCACCTTGCATGCCGCCGGCGTCGACTACGACAGCGTGCTACCCGCAGGCCAGCGTCTGGCCGTGCGCAAAACCGCCAACCTGCACACCGGCGGCAGCCTGGAAGACGTCACCGATATCCTCCACCCGGTGCTGGCCGATGCTGCGGTAAAAGCCGCCCGCGCCCTGGATATCCCAGTGGTCGGCCTCGACCTGCTGGTGCCCGCCGCCGACCAACCCGAGTACGTGTTTATCGAGGCCAACGAGCGCGCCGGCCTGGCCAATCACCAGCCGCAACCCACGGCAGAGCGTTTTATCGACCTGCTGTTTCCCTTGAGCCAAACACTTAGCTAACCCCTTCCCCCAGCCCCTCTCCGGCAACGGCTGAGGGGCGCAATCGCCGTAGAGGAGACTCCATGCAGCAACTCCCCGAACCCGACCTCGTCTACCTGCAGAAAGTGCTGCTGGAAATGCTCGCCATTCCCAGCCCCACCGGCTTTACCGACACCATCGTGCGCTATGTCGCCGAGCGCCTGGAGGAGATCGGCATCCCCTTCGAAATGACCCGTCGCGGCACCATTCGCGGCACCCTCAAAGGCAAGCAGAGCAGCCCGGATCGCGCGGTCTCGGCGCACCTGGACACCATCGGCGCGATAGTCCGCGAGCTGCAGGACAACGGCCGTCTGGGCCTGGCCGCAGTCGGCTGCTGGTCAAGCCGTTTCGCCGAAGGCAGCCGCGTCAGCGTGTTTACCGATCACGGCGTGATTCGCGGCAGCGTGCTGCCGCTGATGGCCTCAGGGCACGCCTTCAACACCGCAGTAGACCAGCTGCCGATCAGTTGGGACCATGTCGAACTGCGCCTGGATGCCTACTGCAGCACCCGCGCTGACTGCGAATCGCTGGGCATTTCAGTGGGCGATTTTGTCGCCTTCGACCCACTGCCTGAGTTCACCGAAAGCGGCCATATCAGCGCCCGCCATCTGGACGACAAAGCCGGCGTCGCCGCCCTACTCACCGCGCTCAAGGCCATTAAAGAAAGCGGCCTGGAACCGGAGATCGACTGCCACCCGCTGTTCACCATCACTGAAGAAGTCGGCTCAGGCGCCGCCGCCGCGCTGCCCTGGGATGTCAGCGAATTTGTCGGCATCGACATCGCCCCGGTTGCCCCGGGCCAGCAGTCCAGCGAACACACCGTCAGCGTGGCCATGCAGGATTCCGGCGGGCCTTACGACTATCACCTGTCACGCCAACTGCTGCGCCTGGCCAGCGAAAATGAAATCCCGGTGCGCCGCGACCTGTTCCGCTACTACCACAGCGACGCACAGTCGGCGGTGACCGCCGGCCACGATATCCGCACCGCCCTGCTGGCCTTCGGCTGCGACGCCACGCACGGCTATGAACGCACGCATATCGACAGCCTCAAGTCTCTCAGCCGTTTGCTTGCCGCTTACGTGCTCAGCCCACCGGTATTCTCCAGCGATGCCCAGCCCGCGCAGGGCTCGCTAGAGCGCTTCAGCCACCAACTGGAACACGATGCGCAGATGGAAAGTGATACCCGCGTCCCGACTGTCGATAGCCTGCTGCGCCCACGCGATCAGGACGCTTGAAGGGCCGCGCGCATCCGGGCAAAGTGACGGCATGACGCGGGGCTGGATCAGGCCTCAGATAATAATATTGAGGTCGGTGAATGCCTCGGATTTGGCTGGCGGTGGTGCTGTTCTGGCTGTGCGGGCCGGCGTGGGCGCTGCTGCCTGCAACGCTGGACAACGCCGACCTGCGCCTGTCACTCGGCCCGTCCATGGCCTACCTGGAAGACCCGCAGGGCGAACTGAGCATCGAGCAAGTCGGCGCCCTGAGCGATGAGCGCTTTACCCCAGTTAAGGGCGAGCACGCCAACCTCGGCAAGAATGATTCGGTCTGGTGGTTCAAGGTACGCCTGAACAACAGCCTGACGCAGAATCTGGCCGGCTACCTGGAGGTCAACTACCCACTGCTCGACCATCTGCAGGTATTTCTGGCCAGCGCCGATGGCCAGTGGCAGATGCAGGAAAGCGGTGATCGCTACGCCTTCTCCCAGCGCCCGGTACAAGTGCGCAACTTCTGGTTTCCACTTGAGCTAACACCCGGCGAAAGCACCCTGCTGGTGCGGGTCGAGACCACCAGTACGATCTTTATGCCGCTGTTCTTCAGCACCTACCAGGCCAGCGCCGCCGCCCAGGAAAACCTCATGGGGTTCAATGGCGCGTTCTACGGCGTGCTGTTTGCGATGTTCTGCTACAACCTGTTCCTGTTTATCTCCCTGCGCGAATCCGCCTACCTCTGGTACCTAGCCTACAACCTCAACGTCGGCCTACTGGCCGCCTGTTTCGACGGCATGCTGTTCAAGCTGCTGCCCGAGCATGTGGCGCTGCAGTCGGTGAGCATCTACATCCTGATGTACCTACACTGCCTGACGGCCATTCAGTTCAGCCGGCATTTCCTGCATGCGCCGCAGTACTTTCCGCGCCTGGATACCGGCCTGCGCCTGTTGATGCTGGCCTGCGCCGGCTGCCTGCTGTCGGTGCCGCTGATCGGCTTCAACGCCTGGAATATCCTGGCCAGCGTCACCGTCTCGCTGGTTTCCCTGGCACTGCTGCTCACCGGTCTCTACGTCTGGCGCCGCGGGGTGCGTTACGGCTCCTACTACACCCTGGCGTGGGCCATCTTGCTGTTCGCCTTTATCCAGGCCACCACCGGCTCCCTGGGGCTGGAAGTCTTTGGTGTATTCGGTGCCACGGTGGTGAAGATCGGCGTAACCATCGAGCTGATTACCCTGTCCATCGGCCTGGCCGATCGCATCAACCTGCTCAAGGAAGAAGGCTTCCAGTCGCGCCGCGCCGCCGAGCAGGCAGAAATCGAAAACCAGGCCAAGAGCCGCTTTCTGGCCAAGATGAGCCACGAGATTCGCACCCCACTCAACGGCGTGCTGGGCATGCTGCAGCTGCTAAAGGAAACCCCGCTGGACCGCAGCCAGCGCTTCTACGTCGACACTATTTCCAGCTCCGGCAGTTCGCTGATGGCGGTGATCAACGACATCCTCGATTACGCGCGCATCGAATCCGGCAAGCTCAGCCTGGAACATATCGAGTTCGATCTGGAAGAGCTGATTTCCGACACCCTCAGCCTGTTCACCGGGCAAGCCCTGGACAAGCGCCTGCGCCTCTACGTCAGCCTGGAAAGTGGCGTACCGCGCCGCGCCCAGGGCGACCCGACGCGGCTCAAGCAGGTGCTGATGAACCTGCTCAGCAATGCCCTGAAATTCACCGCCGAAGGCCACGTGGCGCTAAACGTCTGCCGGCGCAATGACTCCCAGGGCAAACCGCACCTGGTGTTCGCCATCAGCGACAGCGGTATCGGCATCAGTGACAAAGGCCTAACCCAGCTGTTCGAATCCTTCGCCCAGGGCGACTCCAGCACCACTCGCCGTTACGGCGGCAGCGGCCTGGGCCTGGCGATCAGCAAGGAACTGGTGGAAATGATGGGCGGGCGTATCGAAGTGCAAAGCACGCCAGGCCAAGGCACGCGCTTCGCCTTCGATATTCCGCAAGGTGATGACGCCCTGCCAGTCGACCCGCTGCACGAACTGCTCAAGGGCCGCACGGCCCTGCTCACCTCCCTCGACGGCCTCGGCCTGGATGCCCTCAGCCGCTTACTCGGCCGCTGGGGTATGCGCACCGAGCGCTGCCAAAACCCGGAAACCCTGCTCGGCTATCTGGAAGATTTCGCCGCCCCGCCGCTGCTGGTACTGATGGCGCCATGGCCGGGCAGCATTCAGCATTGGCTGGACTCGTTGCGCCCGCTGCTGCAGCCAGGGCAACGTGTGCTGCTGCTCTGTGCACCGGAACAATGCCAACAACTGCCCAGTTCCGCCGGCCTGCGTCTGCTCGGTCTGCCGCAGCCGCTGGCGATCAATGCGCTGCGCAGCGCACTGGTAGAACTCTATGAAGAGCCGCGCCCTGCGGAAATCAAACCGCTACCGAAAACCTACACCGACACCGGCAGCACACCCTGCATCCTAGTGGCCGAAGACAACCCGGTGAATCAACTGGTGGTACAGGGCTTCTTGAAGAAACGCGGCTATAACGTGCGTCTAGTGACCAATGGCCTGGCCGCTCTCAACGAATACCAACGCGACCCAAGCGCCACGCAACTGATCCTGATGGACTGCGAAATGCCAGAGATGGATGGCTTCGAAGCCACCCGGCAGATTCGCCGCCTGGAACGTCAGCACAACCTGCCGGCCGTGCCGATCATCGCCTTGACCGCGCATATTCTCGATGAGCACCGCCAGCACGGTGCCGAGTCCGGGATGAATGACTTCCTCGGCAAACCCCTGGACAGCGCCAAGCTGTACAGCACCCTGGAAATCTACCTGCAGCCAGCTGAACCGCCTGCGCAGTAACTGCGCAGCAAACATGGCCAGCCAGGGCTGCGCGCGTTAGCATCCGCGCTGCGCTCTGGAGGCAATACCGTGCTGATTCCTTATCACCTGCTCGAAGCTGAAACCCTGACCCGCCTGATCGAAGATTTTGTCACCCGCGACGGCACCGACAATGGCGACGAAACCCCGCTGGATACGCGTATCGAACGGGTACGCCACGCGCTGAGCAAAGGCCAGGCGGTGATTGCGTTTGATGCGGAAAGCCAGCAATGCCAGCTGGCACTGAAACGCGATGTGCCGAAAGAGTGGCTGGATGCGCTTGAGGGTCTTGAAGACTGAGTAGTCCGTGGCCTGCTAACCGCGCAGGCCGCCTTCGCGCTCCCAGGCGCAGCGCACGCGTAACTCACCTTCCTGCGGGCTGTGAAAGCCGTTATCCGACTCCCAGCGAAAGGTGTGCGTGCCGTTCAGTTCGGTTTCCAGGTGCACCACCGCGCTGGCCCAGTACAAGCGCTTGAGCAGCGCCTCGAACTGCTTGATCCACAGGCTCCACTCATACTCTACCGTGCGGTAGCTGGCGCCGAAGTGGATCACCTGCGTCTGGTACAGGCCGTCGCCCGGCTGCTCACAACAGGCAAACATCTCCCGCCCAAGAAAACTCCAGGCATCACCTGCCGGCAGCTCATCGAGCACTTGTCGATTGATTTCACGACGCAGACGGCTTTCTGCCGGACTGTCCGACGGCCAGTCACGGATGCAACCATAAACGATGGATTCGGACTCCACGCAGGCACTCCAGCAAATCAAGGCTGCCTTCTATCACAGCCGTCCGGGCCAAGGAAGGAACTGCAGACAAATAAGCGTCAGCTGTGCGCGCGCTTCGGTCCGCGGCGCATCATCCAGGCCAGCAGCGTCATCAACACCGCAAGCCCGGTCAGCACCATAAAGGGCAACTGGTAGTTACCCGCCAAATCGCGCGTCAACCCGGTCAACACCGGGGTCAGGCAGGCAATGCTGTAACCCATGCACAGCATCATCGCCGTCCAGCGGCTGACTGCCAGGGGCGAGCCCGCCTCGTACAACGGCAGCACCAACGACAAGGCAAATGAGCCGCCCAGGCCAAAGCCGATGGTCACCGCCCACAGTTCAGGCAGCACAGAAGGCTGGAAGGTGATCATCGCCAGACTGATCGACGACAACAGCCCGCAGCCCACCAACAGCAGGTAGCGATTCTTGAAACGCTGCGCCAACCAGGGCAGCAAAAATGCGCTGGGCAGGCCCATCAGCATCGACACGCTGAACAGGCTGTTGCTGTGCATCAGGCTCAGCCCGGCTTCGTGATAACGCGCCACAGCCCAGGTCGCGAGGGCGTAGAACAGACCGGCCTGAATGGCAAAAAACGCACTGATCAGCCAGGCACGCGGCTGCCGCCAGGGCAAGCCCAGGCCGCCCTCCTCACTCTCAGCTTCTGCACGGTTTGGCAGGAATAGCCAGAGCACCAACCCGACCACCGCCGGCAGTGCCCAGATGGCCAGGCCGTAGGACCAGTCATCACCCAGCCACTGTGTGGCCGGCACCGTGAGTACCGCACCACCGGCGCCACCAATCGCCATGCTCAGCGAATACCAGCCCACCACACTGCCCATGCGCCCGGCAAAGTACCGTTTGATAAAGCCCGAAAGCAAAGGCCCGGCAACCGCGATAGCAGCGCCCAGCAGCACCGCACTGCCAATCAAAATCGCACTGGCATGCCCCACCGCACGCAGCAGCAGCGCCACCGCGATGACCGCCATGCACACAGCGATAGTGCGCTCCAGCCCCAGACGCATCGCCAAGCGCGGCGCAAACGGTGCCAGCAAGCCCATGCACAACACGGGCAACGCAGTGGTGAGGCTGATCAGGCTGCGGCTCAAAGCCAGCTCTTCGGCAATCCGCTCGATCAGCGGCGCCAGGGAGGTGATGCCTGGCCGCAAGTTGATTGCGGCCAGGATCAGGGCCAGCAACAGCATGGCCCGCGGGAAAGGTTTCACAGTAAATCCATCAGTTTCGCGGCCATGCCGACATGACCGCAAACCTTAGAGCGCAAGCTCATCGCAGACAACCCCGAACGGCGATTAAGTTGACCGACAAATCAACTAATCCATATCGGCCCCGACCTGTCACTTGGCGCGCGGCGCGCGCATCTTGTCGGCCATGGTGGTCATTTCGTTGTACAGCAACTGCGGGTTCTTCTGCTTCAGCGCCCAGGCCATGCGGCCCTGTTCGTGGGGCAGAATCATAAATTCGCCCTTGCCGATCTCCTGATAGATGTAGTCGGCAATATCTGCCGCACTGATCGGCGAGCTTTCCAGCAGCTTGCCGACCTGCGCCTTCATCGCCGGCGTCGGGCCGCGGAAGGAGTCCAGCAGGTTGGTCTGGAAGAACGATGGGCACACCACATGCACGTCCACTTCATACATCTTCAACTCGATCAGCAGGCTTTCCGACAGCGCCACTACGCCGGCCTTGGCCACGTTGTAATTACTCATCGCCGGGCCCTGCATCAAGGCCGCCATAGAGGCGATATTGACGATCTTGCCTTTGCTCTTTTCCAGCAGCGGCAGGAAGGCCTTGCAGCCCTTGACCACACCCATCAGGTTGATCCCGATCTGCCAATCCCAATCCTCCAGCGACAGCTCGCTGAAGAAACCGCCGGAGGCAACGCCAGCGTTGTTAACGATCACATCGATGCCGCCGAGCTTCTCCTCGCAGGCCTGGGCAAACGCCGTCAGCTGGCTGTAATCACGCACATCGCAGCGCTGGGTGAAACCATCACCGCCAGCCTCGCGAACCATCTGCAGGGTTTCCGCCAGGCCCGGCTCGTTGACATCCGACAGCGCCAACTGCCAGCCCTCGCGCGCCCAACGCAGGGCAATCTCACGCCCCAAACCCGAACCCGCGCCGGTGATCATCATGCGATTTTGCATAGGAAAGCTGCCTTGTGATGCTGTGATTGATGGGGCCAGTGTAGCCGGGGAAATTATCTTGCCTGCACACCATCATCCATCTGAATAAGGCGGCCTAAGCTCAACTCACGGCCGCCGCCAGCGCTGCCAAAGCAACACGCCATAAATCAGCGCATTAAGCAGCAGAACAAACACTCCCAAGCCAATCTGAATCTGCGGCGTCAACCCAGCCGGATAGATGATCGGCAACAGGTAGTGCTCAACGAAACCACCGCTGTACCCCGCCTGCCCCGCAGCCAGACGCAAATTGTGCTCCAACGGCGTCAGTGGGCAGGGCCAGCGCATCAACTCCACCAACACACCCCACAAGGCCGCCGGCAGATGCAACCAAACCAACCCGCGCCAACGCCACACCAGTAACCCGCCCAAAACCGCAAATAGAATAAACAGCAGATGCACGATCACCACTGCATCTGCCGCCATAGCCAACCAGAACATAAAACGCCTCGCTGTTAACCCTCGACCCTATTGCAGCCACTAACACGCAAACAGTATTAAAAACATGATTAGCAGAAAGCAAAAAGGCCGGTTAATAACCGGCCTTAATTAAAACAACTGAACGCGTCAGTTAATACTCAACTTGTCGCGATTCTTCTCCAGCGTTGCTTCGCCAATACCCTTAACTTCCAGCAACTCATCCACCGAAGCAAAGTCGCCGTGCTCATCACGATAAGCAACAATCGCCTGCGCCTTGACCTCACCAACCCCCAACAACTCACGTTGCAGAGTGGCAGCATCAGCAGTATTGAGATTGATTTTACCGACCGGGGTCACTTCAGCTGTTTCAACAACAGGGGCTGGCTGGGTCTGCGTTTCAGCGGCGGAAACCGCCAGGGACATGGAGGCAAGAACAGCGAACAACAGAGACGACAGTTTGGCTTTTAGCATACGAGAATCCCTTCGTTAGTTTTTCAGTGCGTGGGGCTTACTACTCCACGCTCTAAAAACTAGCTGCTGCCATACACTTGTCAAATGGCAGCATGCATCACCGAATAGGACAGCACAGGCGCAAGGACACGCCCCTACCGGCATGCACCTACAGGGTAACGTTATGGCTCTAGCCGACGCTTTATATGTATCCAGTCAACAATCTCGCCTTCAGGTTTGTAGCCACTAACCGTCTCACGCAACAACTGGCGCACACGGTCATAGTCATCACACGCCACCGCAGCTAACAGTTCGCTTAGCACTGTCTTAAAGGCTTCCCATGACAAGTGCTCTTCATTAGCCCGCATGATCATAGGATGATCAGTCGGACTGACGTTGTCGCCGATCAACAACTCCTCATAAAGCTTCTCACCAGGACGCAGACCAGTAAACTCAATGGAAATGTCACCGTGTGGACTCTTCGCGGAGCGTACGCTCAAACCGCTGAGATGGATCATTTTCTCCGCCAGCTCAGCAATTTTGACAGGTTCGCCCATATCCAGCACGAATACATCCCCCCCCTTGCCCATCGCGCCAGCCTGGATCACCAACTGCGCCGCCTCCGGGATGGTCATAAAGTAACGGGTGATATTCGGATGAGTGACCGTAACCGGGCCGCCCTTGCTAATCTGCTCATGGAACAGCGGTATAACTGAGCCGGATGAGCCCAGTACATTGCCAAAACGCACCATGGTAAAGCGTGTTTTATTTAACTGACGCAGCGCCTTGTCATCCTCGAATAAGACTGGCGCAGACTCGCGACTAAGCGCCTGGAGCACCATCTCGGCCAAACGTTTGGTGCTGCCCATGACATTGGTAGGACGTACTGCCTTGTCGGTGGAGATCAGCACAAAGTTACTCACGCCAGCCCTAATCGCCGCTTGGGCAGTATTCAGCGTACCCACCAAATTATTCAGCACACCCTCGGCAATATTGTGCTCCACCATCGGCACATGCTTATAGGCTGCAGCGTGATAGAGCGTATCCACTTTCCAGGCCTGAATAACATCCAACAGTCTATCAGGATTGCGGATTGAGCCAAGGATAGGCACCAGACGCAGCGGCAAAGATTCACGTCCGACCCTCGCCTCAAGCTCACTGTGGATGCTGTACAAATTGAACTCACTGTGCTCGAACAGCAGAAGGGTTGCGGGCTCATTCAACAAAATCTGCCGACAAAGCTCAGCACCAATAGAGCCGCCGGCGCCGGTTACCATTACCACCTGATTACGGATGCAACGCTCAAACAAAACTTGCTGCGGAGGAACGGAATCACGCCCTAGCAAGTCGGCGATATCCACTTCCTGAACATCCTCGACCTTGACCCGCCCACTGGCCAGATCCATAAAACCGGGGATACTGCGTACATGCAGCGGGAAGTTTTCAAGCTCCTCAAGAATTTGCCGCCGCCTCCGCCGCGAAGCTGAAGGCATGGCCAAGAGAATCTCATCGGCACTAGTTTCATTGATCATCTGGTGGATGTGTTTGGAGGTGTAAACCCGTAGCCCGGCAATGGTGCGATTGGTGATACTTGAATCATCATCAATAAAGGCCACCGGGCGCATGGCACGCCCAAGACGCAAGGCAGCAACCAGCTGGTTACCTGCTGCGCCCGCGCCATAAATGGCCACTTTCGGCAAACCGCTTTCACGGCCTTGTATTTTGGTCGGCTGGTCGGCAGAGAACCAATCTCCCATAAAATACTGGCGCATCATCAAGCGCAGCCCGCCGACCAATACCAAGCTCAGCCACCAATAATTGAACACCATCGAGCGCGGGATGAGCTTGGGCGCATCCTGGTGCCAATAAACGGTCAGTGCCAGTAATAGCGCCGATAGTGTGACGGCCTTGCCGATAGCCAGCAGTGCATCGTTGCCGAAATAACGCATAACCGCACGGTACATACCAAAACGAATAAATAGCGGAATCGTGATAACCGGCGCCAACGCGAACAACCAGGCATGCCCGCCGAGGGGTTCGATAAACGTGCTATCGCCCAAGCGCACAACAAACGCCAACCACAACGCCAACCAGACAAGCACAACATCCACGGCCACCTGAATCAGTCGCTTCTGACGTCTTGGCAAACTAACCAGACGAGTGCGCAACTTTTCGGCAAGTCTTAACACATTGACTCCTCAATCCTTTAAAAAGACAGCCGGAATTAACAAGCCTCACTCACCACCTGAGCCAGAACATCACAGGTCTTATTAATTTCTGCGCTTGTAAGCGTCGGATGAACCAGGAACATCAAACTGGTTTCCCCCAGCTCTTTTGCAACGGGCAAGCGATCTACCGGACGCCAGCCTGTATCATCGAACGCTTTCTCCAAATACACCTCTGAGCAAGAGCCCGAAAAACAAGGCACGCCTCTAGCAGTGATTTCATTGAGAATACGGTCACGATTCCAACCCGTTTTCAAAGCAGCCGGCTCAACAAACACATAACACTTGTAAGCAGCATGTGTGACTTCAGCCGGCACGGCCGGTACACGCAACCCCGCAAACGCTTGCGCAGACGACCAGATACGCTGGGCATTGGCTAACCGCTTGGTGTGCCAATCCTGCATGCGCTGCAACTGGATCCGGCCAATAACTGCTTGAGCCTCCAACATCCGCCAATTGGTGCCAAAACTCTCATGCAACCAACGAAAGCCCGGCGCATGTTGGCGCTCGTAAACAGCCTCCCAAGACTTGCCGTGATCTTTGATCGACCACATGCGCGACCACAAGGCGCGATTATTAGTGGTGACCATGCCACCCTCACCGCCGGTGGTCATTATCTTGTCTTGGCAGAACGACCAAGCAGCAACATGGCCAATCGAGCCAACCGGGCGGCCTTTGTAGTGAGCCCCATGCGCTTGGGCGCAATCTTCGATCACTTTTAGATCATGCTCGATGGCCAGTGCCATGATCGGATCCATATCGCAAGGCCAGCCGGCCAGATGCACGCAAATGATCGCCCTAGTACGCGGAGTAAGCACAGCGCGGATGGTTTCGGCTGTGATGTTCTGCGACTCACAATCAACATCTGCAAAAATCGGTATCGCACCAGCATTGACGATACTCGATACCGAAGCAAGGAAGGTGCGCGGCGTGACAACAACCTCGTCACCGGTACCTATGCCCAATGCCTGCAGCGCCAGATCCAATGCAACAGTACCATTGGCCAAAGCGATGGCATATTCGCTACCAGCCCATGCCGCAAACTCCTCCTCGAACTCACGGCATTCCTGCCCGGTCCAGTAGTTGACCTTGTTGGAGAGAATTACATCGCGAACGGCATTGGCCTCTTCCTCAGAGAACGAGGGCCAAGGGGAAAACGGGGTGTTGAGCATAAAACCTCTGGTTACCTCATCCTTTTGGCCGGCACACCAGCCACGGTTACATCATTCGGAATATCACTGACAACCGCCGAACCGGCGCCAACCATTACGCGCTCACCGATGCGGACCAATTGACGAACGCTGGCACCGATACCGATCCAACTCAAGTCGCCCACATACACACCACCAGCTAGCCGTACACCGGGGCTAATATGCACAGCATCTCCCAGCGCACAATCATGATCGATGCTGCAGCCAGTATTGAGAATGGCACCCTGGCCTATACATGCCTTGGCGTTCACCACAGCCCCAGCAAATACCACCGTTCCCTGACCAATAGAGGCGTAACGACTGACGATGGCGCCGGGATGAACCACTGTTACCACGCAAGCCCCCGCCGCCCGCAACTCAAGTAGTTTGGCGTGACGGATACAGTTATTGCCGATAGCCACCACAACACCATCAAAGTCGGCTAACCGCTTCATCAAAGCTGCCGTATCCCCCACAACTGGCCAAAAACTATTTTTTTGCAGCCCAGGCCAAGCGTCATCAAAAAACTCGACGGTCTGCCAACCACAGCACTCGGCGGTATCTGCCACCACCTTGCCGTGACCGCTAGCCCCCAGAATAGCCAGTCTTTTCAAGGCTTACGCCCCGTGAATTTGGCCATGGTTGCCTCCCCATCCGCACTGATCCCGTCGCGCACGATTACTTTCTTGATGGTCAATAGGATGATTTTAAGATCCAGCAAGAATGTACGATTGTCCACATACCAGATATCCAGCTTAAACTTCTCGTCCCAGCTCAGCGCATTACGGCCATTAATCTGAGCCCAGCCGGTCACTCCGGGGCGTGACTCATGGCGTCGATACTGCTCGGGACTGTAAAGCGACAAATACTCCATCAGCAGTGGTCGCGGACCGACCAAGCTCATATCGCCTTTGAGCACGTTCCACAACTCCGGCAACTCGTCCAGGCTACTGGAGCGCAGAAAACTGCCAAAAGGCGTCATGCGTTCAGAATCAGGCAAAGGGTTACCTGCTTCATCAATAGCATCACGCATGGTGCGGAACTTGATCATTTCGAATGGCTTGCCATTCAGGCCCGGGCGTACCTGACGAAACAGTACAGGAGAGCCAAGTTTGTGACTGATCTTCCAGGCGACAACCGCGAGAACAGGTGAGAGCAACATCAGGCCAAAGGCCGAAGCTATGATGTCGAACAGACGTTTAAACATCAGACTTTCTTTGCCCCAGCCAATTTTTTGAATATCTGACCAAAGCGGCCAGCACCGACGTTCAAGGCAAGCTTTTCCTGATAAAAGCGACGGCTTTTTATTGCCATTGCATTGCGCTCGTCCGAGCTCGCTTGCATCAAGGACAGCGCGGCATCTGCAATTGCCTGAGGATTTTCTGACTCCGCGATTTGGCCACAGCCACTGTCCCGGACCAAACTCGCTGCGTCGCCATCTACCGCCATCAGGATCGGTTTTCCAACTGCCATGTAGGCCTGGGTCTTAGATGGAATGGTGATAGTGAACAGAGGATCTTTTTTCAGGTGCACCAACAGGGCATCAGCAGCGTTGAGGTAGTTACCAACCTCAGTCATCGGCACGGGAGGAAGGAAAGTTACATTTAAAATGGACTCGTCCGCTGCAAGTTTTTGCAGACGCTTCACTTCTACACCACCGCCAAGGAACACGAAGGTCAAGTCCGGGGCTTGCTGCTGCAGCAACTCGGCAGCGCGAAGCACTGCATCCAGCGCCTGTGCCTTGCCCATATTTCCGGCAAACAGAATACGAAACTTGTCCTGGCCGAAAAATGCCGCAGGAACAACACCCTGCGGAACCGTCAGTGAATCTTCGGCGCACCAGTTGTAAATCACCTCGATCTTGTCAGCCGTTACGCCTCGTTCGATCAGCAGGCGCTTGAAGCCTGGTGACAGAACCACCAATTGATCGGCCCGCCGATAGACCCAATTGCATACTAGGGATACAACGTTCAAGGCTTTCTCGTTGGAGAACATTCCAGTTGCACGTAAGGTATCCGGCCACATGTCCTGAATGTCATAGACCACCGGGACGCGGCGAAACAGACGAATCAGCACCGCTGTGATACCCACGGTAAGGGGCGGATGGTAGGCATAGATAACATCTGGACGCTTAGCTGCGAACAAGCCGTAAAACAGGGAACTGGCTGCAAAACTCACATAATTGAGTACTCGTCCCACTGCGCCCTGATCATGACTCGGATAAAGTGGTACTCGCGTCACATGAACCCCGTCAATCAGCTCGCGCTGCAGCCACTTGAGCGAGTATCCAGGGTAGATCTTACCACCAGGGTAATTAGGGAAACCGGTCACCACCTCGACATCGAAGCCCTGCCTAATCAACTCACGAGCAAAGTCCATACCTTTGAAAGTTGGCTCAGGTTCGAACCACTGAGTTAGCAAGAGAACACGAATAGCCACGCGACTCAGTACCTCTTCCAGACAGTACGCATTACATAGTCACGATAACTGTGCACGATCCGTACTACCTTGTCGGCCACATTAGGCATACTGTAGTCGCCCACAAAACGCAGGCTGCGTTCTTCACCACGGACCTGGCTTTCAAGAATTTGTAGCGCCTGCATAACGCGCTCAACTTCCAGACCAACCATCATCACCGCAGCTTCCTCCATGCCCTCCGGGCGTTCATGGGCCTCACGGATATTCAATGCCGGAAAGTTGAGGATCGAGGACTCTTCATTGATGGTGCCACTGTCCGACAGCACCGCCTTGGCGGTGAGCTGCAGCTTGTTGTAGTCCTTGAACCCCAGCGGTTTGAGTAGGCGCACGTTTGCATGAAATTGCACGCCCATAGCGTCCACGCGCTTCTGGGTACGCGGGTGGGTAGAGATGATCACCGGATAGCCGTAATGCTCAGCCACGGTATTGAACACCGCGACCAGTTTGAGAAAGTTCTGGTCGGAGTCGATATTTTCTTCGCGGTGGGCGCTGACCACAAAAAACTTGCCTGCTTCTAGCCCCAGGCGCTCTAGTACGTCCGAAGCGTCGATGCCGTCACGGTAGTGGTTAAGCACTTCGAACATCGGGCTACCAGTCTTGATCACCATATCTGGCGGTAGGCCCTCACGCAGCAGGTAATCGCGCGCGATAGCGCTGTAGGTCAGATTAATATCAGCGGTGTGATCGACGATCCGGCGGTTGATTTCTTCTGGCACGCGCATATCGAAGCAGCGGTTTCCAGCTTCCATATGAAAAGTCGGGATCTTGCGACGCTTTGCTGGAATCACCGCCATGCAGCTATTGGTATCGCCCAACACCAGCAAAGCCTCGGGTTGCACTTCAGCCAGCACACGATCCACAGCAATGATTACGTTACCGATAGTCTCGGCACCTGATGCACCAGCGGCGTTAAGAAAGTGATCCGGTTTACGAATACCCAGATCATCAAAAAAAATCTGATTCAGTTCATAGTCGTAATTCTGACCGGTATGCACTAGCACATGCTCACAGTGCTCGTCCAATTTGGCCATAACCCGCGACAAACGAATAATTTCCGGGCGAGTGCCTACCACGGTGACAACTTTCAGCTTTTTCATTGCAAATCCTTGTTCAAAGCGACTTAGGCTTCGGTGCCAACCGGACGAGTGAAGGTGTCTGGATGCTCACGGTCGAAAATCTCGTTAGCCCACAGCATCACAATCATTTCCTCATCGCCGACATTGGTGATGTCATGGGTCCAGCCGGGCACTGTCTCGACGATTTCCGGTTGCTCACCATCGGTGAACAATTCATAAAATTCGCCTGATACAATTTGGCGAAAACGGAAACAGGCCTTGCCTTTGATGACCAGAAACTTCTCGGTCTTGGAGTGGTGGTAATGTCCACCACGGGTGATACCAGGATGAGCGGTAAAATAAGAGAACTGCCCGGAGTCTTTAGTCTTGAGCATTTCCACGAACACGCCACGCTGATCGCCATACTTCGGCACTTCATAGGTGAAGCGCTCGGGTCGCAGGTAACTGAGGTAGGTGGAATATAATGCTCTCACCAATCCAGTACCAACTGGCTCGGTGATCATCGACGCACGGCTGTCGCGGAAGGTGTGAAGTTGCTTAGCCAGTTCGCCGACAGTAATACTGTACTCCGGCGTGACACTAACAAAGGATTGACCAACTCGCTTGCTCTCCATTACTGCAATGAAACTCTCAATTACATCGTCAATGTAGACGAGGCTGATGCAGGCTTCAGGATCATTGATCTGTATCGGTAAATCACGCGCAATGTTGTGGCAAAAAGTCGCAACCGCCGAGTTGTAGTTTGGGCGCGCCCATTTGCCAAACACATTCGGCAGACGAAATAGATAGACCGGCGATCCATGCTGGACAGCCATCGCTTGCATGGCTTCCTCAGCCCCACGCTTGCTGATCCCGTAGGGATTGTTCAGCTCCGCCTGGATGGATGAGGTATACAGCAACGGAGTCTGGCGACCACTGGATACAATTGCATCGCAGAGCGTACGGGTTAGATCTGTATTGCCGCGCCTGAACTCATCAGGATCTTCAGGACGATTGACCCCTGCCAAGTGGAAAACGAAATCTGCTTGGGCCACCAAGGCTGGCACCATAGCCATTGAGTCATCGCGAGTGAAGCGCAGCACCTCAACGTCGTTGCGCTCACCAAGGTGAGCCAGCAAGTTTTTGCCAACAAAGCCATCAGCCCCTGTGACCAGCACTTTCATCGCTTACTCCTCGGCAGCAGCGTGTTCGCCACGCTGAATGGCGCGCATGAAATCCAACTTAAGGAGCAAGTGCTGCATACCCTCAACATCTAAACGCTCAGTGTTATGGGAGTTGTAATCCTCGGTACGGGAAATCTTCTCCTCGCCCTGCTCCACGAATTTGGAATAATTAAGGTCTCGTAGGTCTGGTGGCACACGGAAGTACTCACCTCGATCCTCAGCACAGGCCATTTCCTCACGACTGAGCAATGCCTCGTAGAGTTTCTCGCCATGACGGGTACCGATCACTTGAATCGGATGTTCAGGCTTACCAACCAATGCAGTCAGCGCCTTGGCCAAGACCTCCACTGTAGCGGCCGGAGCCTTCTGCACGAACATATCGCCATTGTTGCCATGCTCAAAGGCGTACAACACCAGATCCACGGCATCCGCCAAAGTCATCATAAAGCGCGTCATGTTCGGATCGGTAAGGGTCAGCGGTGTACCTGCACGTATCTGCTCAATAAACAGCGGAATAACCGAGCCGCGCGAGGCCATGACGTTACCGTAGCGAGTACCGCAGATCACCGTGCCAGTTCCTTCCAGATTACGGGACTTGGCAACCATTACCTTTTCCATCATCGCCTTGGAAATCCCCATGGCGTTAATCGGGTAAACAGCCTTATCAGTACTCAGGCACACAACACGCTTGACACCATTCTGGATCGCAGCCTCCAGCAGGTTTTCAGTACCCAACACATTGGTCTTAACCGCTTCCATCGGGTGAAATTCGCAGGACGGTACCTGCTTCAACGCAGCGGCATGGAAGATGTAATCCACGCCGCGCGTAGCATTCAGGATGCTCTGGTAATCACGAACATCGCCGATATAGAACTTCAGCTTAGGGCTGGCATAGCGCTTGCGCATGTCGTCCTGTTTTTTCTCATCACGGCTAAAAATACGGATTTCAGCGATATCAGTGTCGAGGAAATTTTTTAGAACAGCATTACCGAAGGAGCCGGTGCCGCCGCTGATCAAAAGAGTCTTTTTCTTGAACATGAGATTTCGCTTATTTAGAAAAGTGTGTAGCCAAGCCAGCGCGACAAATCCCATCTTTCTGCTCAGGGTTGGGATAATTAATCAGTACCGCGCGATAGGGCCCCTTGAAAACAAACAGGCTGCCAGCTGAAGCACCGACTACACCACACTCAGCCACCAGCGCCTCTATATCTTGGTGCGAACCAGCCCCCCCCAAAAGTGTGAGAGGAACACGCAACTCCTGCCTCATTCTTGCAGCCAACGCCAGGTCATAACCCTTCATCTGGCCGTCCCGATCAATCGAATTGATCACAATTTCCCCGGCTCCGGCTTCCTGCATTCTCAGAGCAATTTCAATCGGGTCACCCTTATGAACCTGCTTACCGTTGCGAGTGAAGACTTCATAACCTTTGGAGAACAACCCGGTTCTCTTCCGTACATCCAATACCACCACCACACTCTGCCGGCCAACAGCGTCGGCGGTTCGTGTAACAAGGCTCACATCCTCTACGGCCGCCGCGCTCATGGCGACTTTCTCAACACCGAGACCAATGATCTTCTTGGCTTGCTGTGGGCTACGCACACCGCCGCCATAACAGAGCGGCATACGACACTCAGCGGCCAGATTGGCGATCATGCGATAGTCGGGTTCAGCTCCGTTGACAGTTGCGTCGATATCCAACACAACTAACTCATCCGCCTCTTTCTCGTTGAAAATCTTGACGGCATTGATTGGATCACCGACGTACTTTGGATCCTTGAATTCGACAGTCTTGACCAGACCGCCCTGATGAACCAGTAAGCAAGGAATAATTCTCGGCCGCAACATATCAAAGCTCCGCGAAATTCTTCAAAAGCGCGGCACCCCAGTGATGGCTCTTTTCCGGGTGAAACTGCACGCCATATACGTTGTCGTTTTGTACCGCGCAATCAAAGTTAAAACCGTAATCGGCCCTTGCCGCACTGTTGGTAGGGTCTGCGCATTCAAAATAGTAGGAGTGCAGGAAATAGAAGCGCGCATCGTCTTCAAGGCCTTTGAACAAGGGTGAACCAGCTGCCGGCACCACATCATTCCAGCCCATATGGGGCATCGGCAATGCAGCAGAGGCTGCATTGCCCGCAAAACTGCGTACACGCCCATCAACCCAGCCAAGCCCTGCACCGACACCCTCTTCGCTCGAGCAAGCGAGGATCTGCATGCCAACACAAATACCTAAAACAGGAACCTTATCCTGCCGAACCAGCTGCTCCAGCGGTTGACGCATTCCGGAAGCATCAAGCAGTTCCATGGCATGATCAAAAGCGCCAACGCCCGGAAGAATGAGTTTGCGTACATTACACAAATCATTCTCTGTTTTAGCGAGCACGGTCTCTATGCCCAAGCGCTTGTACATCGTCACAAAGGCCTGAATATTGCCAAGCCCATAATCGACAATATGAATCATCGAAACAACCTTCTCTCCAGGCCAAGCCTGCGCATTACATTTGCCCCAACACCAATAAACCAACGCTTGTTCTTGTAGTCCCGATAAGTCTTGTTTTCACCTTCAAAGATGTCCTGCAGCTCGGCAACAGTCAGGTCAAGCTTGTTGGCCACATACTCAAATTCCTGTTTAAGAAAATGTTCATCCATCTCAGGCTTAGAGAGGCGCTCCAACGCTTCATCGCGAGTCATCTGACCGGTCATGATGAGACTGGAGAAATGCGCACGACGCTTATGGAAGCCAAACTTTCGAGGCATCCAATAGTCTTCGTAGAAACGCGTAAAGCGAGACTCATGGTGCTTGTGCTGAAATTTTTGCCATCCAAAAAGACGCTCCAACTCGGCCTCAGCATCTTTCTTGATGTAAGGCACCAGATTAAGCGGCTTGACAACAGTCATACCCAGCAACTTCTGGTAAAGCACTTTGTAGACAAATATATCCACAAGTGGAAAAGTCTTAAGCTTGTGCTTGCCAAAGCGACGATGAATATCTTCAAAGAGCGTTTTATCGATGCCAGGATACCCCCCCCACTCCTCGGGCTCACGGCAACACTCCGTAGAAAAATTAGCCCCCGTAATGACATACTTTATCCGATGTTTACGGGCAAACTTATAGAGAGAAGAAAAGAAGGCACCGTCCTGCGGCAAATCTTGATCCGCAATTTGCGATCGAAGGAAGGCCAACTGAAGATCCTTCATTTCCTGCCAATTAATCACATCGGTATAAAGATCGAGGCCCAAGCCGTCAACCAGCTTTTCAATATTCCCGACCGCCTGATCAGTATTCCACCCTGCATCCACATGAAAAAGCAGCGGACGCAAGCCCATTTTTTCCTTGGCAACATACGCAGCGTAAGAGCTATCAAGGCCGCCACTCAAACCGATAATACAGTCAAAGTCTTTACCTTTTCCTTCAGCCTTGATTTTCTCAGCCCAAACAGCCAGTTCGGCAGCACCCTGCGTATCAGTATGCCAATTCGGCTGAATTTCGAGCTTAAAGTTATTGCAATAATCACAACCCCCATCAGCATCGAAGGAAATATTAGGATCACTTGTATCCATAACACAAGTTTTACAAACCTTATAATATCGCTGACTATCTTTACTCATAGTTATATATCTACTTAAGAAATATTTAATTAAAGACTATTTATAAAGCCTAGCGGCAAGCGCCTTGTAATCAAGTAAGCGCGCGGCTACTGCAGCCGAATTCTGAGCCATCAAAGGCAAACCATCGCTATTTTTGGCTGCAAGATTAAATGCCTCTTCAAGGGCAAGGTCCTTGCCCACAAGCCAGCCGTTATCGTTTAGAAAAGGTTTATGGCTAGGGACATCGTCAAGTATGACCGCACAACGACAACACAGGCTCATTTGCATAGTGGCCGATTGACTGCCCGGCTGCACATAAATATCTGCAGCACAGAGCAAATCACGTAATTCGCCGGGCGACTTCCAGCCCAAAAATTGAATGCGAGGATCTCTATTTATAAAAGCCTGCACTTCACCTGCAATTTCGTCATGCAAATGCCCGACAATAAAGAAGCGAAAATTTGAATCTTCTAGAACAGTAAATGCCGTCAAAGACTCCAACAACTTCTTTGTACGATCAATTTTTCCAGACTGAATAAAAACAACTTCATCTGAACGAATAGAATAACTCTCCCTAGTTTTCAACCGCACGCCAGAAAATTCATCGTCTGTGTAAGTCTTCCCCCCTAGCGGGAAAAACTCAATCGCAGCTTGTTGCACATCATAAAAATCGCGAACAAAATTAATTGTATCCACTGAAATACACAGAATTTTATCGATGCGAGAGAGACACCGCTTGACAATTGAACGATAGAACCCTAAATGCAAAAAATACTTCGACACAAAAGTCCGCGCACTGTTATTAAAGTCCTCATGACTGTCAACGTAAAGCTTAACGGTAGGATGTGAACGCTTATAACTCGCGACTGTAAGCAACTCCCAACCACAGAGACCATGAAAAAGTATTACGTCCGGAGCCTCCCTTTTAAGTAGCTGATATACCCCAGGGTGCATTCTAAGTTTTTTCATCACAGCATGTGGCAGGAGTTTCCGATAGGGCAAACGGAAAACTTTTGCCCCATCACTCCCGACATATTCCCCAGGCTCCATATACGAAATATTTCGATCTTCACCGTATGTTTCGGTGGAGGCAATAACTATGACGTCATGCCCATCCAAAATATTTTGAGCTACCAGCTCATTTTCCTGATAGGAAAAACCATCGATATAAAAACACGAGACACAAAGATGGACGATTTTCATAGAAGCCCTTCTGAACGCAAGAGCGCATGGGGATCATTAAAACCGGCGCCTAACCGATGCAACTCAGAATCCGGCAAGCTCCACCACTGCATTTTAAGAAGAGCCTCGACAATATCATTATCGAACCGCATGCGAATTAGTCGAGCTGGATTTCCCGCGACAATTGAGTAGGGCGCAACATCCTTTGTAACAACAGCCCCCATTCCAATAACAGCACCATCGCCAATTGTAATACCGGCCTTTACAAACACACCCTCACCGATCCATACATCATTCCCCACCGTTGTCCGAACAACCGGTAAATACTTGTGATTCGCAAACTTCGCTTTCACACTGTCTTTGTGAGATAAAAAAACCGGACTGGTCGAAACAAACTCCGTCGGATGCCTTACCCCACCAATCGAAACCCGGCTCGCAATAGAGCAAAAGGCACCAACATCGCAATTTAGTATCGAGCAGTCATAGCCGCAGAACGAGTGCCTAGATACAGTCGAGTTTACAATGGTACTTCCTGACTCGATTTTTGATGTTTTGTGAATGCAACTAAAAATAATTGAATTGCCACGAATCTTCTTGAGCACTTTGGAATAGACATAAGTGAGCGATAGCATTTTATTTTCTCAGACCAACTACGTCATTCGAAATATCTTTACAGCTAATCTTTTTGAAGAAAAGTGCAAAAACCATTAAGAAGAAAAAACCACCAAAGGAAAGCATTCCAGTAAACAGAGAACCATTTGTCAGAGTTAACGATAGCGGCAACATCACAAGCAACACAAGCTCTGACTGTACCCCTCGCGTGACCCAATCCAGGACAACCAAGAAAAATGAAAAGAACAAAAACACTAAAACCACTCCAAACAAACCAAAACTCGCTAACCCATCGGCCGCTAGAAAACTTGCATTAGCATTTAATGTAGGAATACCTAAATAATCCTCCCCAACCAAATGGCCTATTGATGGCCACCTTGAGTGCAAATAATAGTTAAGTGGCGTTTCTACAAACAGATTAACCCCCGTTATATGAGTACCAAATGTATATCCATAGTCAGCAAAAAAATTATTATAGTGCGTAAGGAAAACACCGGGAACAAGAAGTGAGCGAATACCAAGATACCACGCTACAAAACCAGCCATCGCCGAGCTTTCGTAAAACAACGTAGCCAAGAACAGAGATAGAGAAAATACCGAAGCAATAACTGAAGGTGACAAGAAAAAAGTCGCATTGAGCCGCATACAAAAAAACAGAGACAAAATAAAGAAAGGGTATATAAAAACAGCCTTCTCTGCTGTTATCATGTAAATAACAACTGCCCCAACAAACCCTACAACAACGAGAAATATATTCTTTCTTACCAACCCAAATGCCAGCAAAAATGGTGAAAACACATAACCAAAATAAGTTTGTATATAACCTTCAAATAAACTCCCCGCCTTCCCCTGCTCACGTTGCAAATATATTTCATCCAGACCAGAAAAGCTCATAACAGAGCCAAACTTAATAACCAAAACAGCCAGACATGCAATCCAAGCAATAAGAATAAAAACCAATAACTGCTTTGTTTCTTTTCTGGCCCGACCTGACCACGTGAAACTTCTTGCTACTAGGCATGCCAGTGCAAACCCTATGGCTAACGAAAATAGAAGCGGATAGTAGAAGTCACTATCGGGCGCCTGTAACCCGATTGTCGCAACAGCAGCTGGCACACAAACAAAAAGATAGATTACAACCAAAAATAATGACGAAGGACATTGAATTTTTTTTGGCAAAAAAACAGCCCAAAAAGCCAGTACAAAACATAGAGCAAGCACATCAAGAAAACCAATTCCACCAAAAGAAAAACCATATTCAGCCCACTCGACTGATGCGTATACTGCCAGGCAATAGCTGAGCACACCAGAATAGACAGCAGAAGATATAAACAAAATTACTGTAGAAATTAATATATGGCGATAATATATCACCAGAGACGGAATAGGACTTAAAGTTTCTTGCATGATATCTATGGCCTATTCATCCGGCGAAAATTAACGTCCAAGTTATGGCGAGCAACAACGCAACCCCGACCCAAGCCCCCGCCACACAAATGCTGCTCGCCACTTTCTCACGTACTACAACCCAACTACATTTCGCACACCCAAGCGCAAGCAAAAGATAGATAAAGTAAAATAATGCACCCGAAAGTGCATAGGCCTCACTAACGGGCGCATTCGCAAATTGCACTGCTACCAAGACCGAAGATACACGTAAGATCAAGCCAAATAGCTGCAGAGCGAACGCGGCTTTCTGGTGTCCCGTCACGTGTATCACCATTGATACAGGTGTGGCGATAAATTGCATGATGAACCATGGTGTCATCCACGCCACTAACCAGCCTGCCCGCCCCCAGCCTTCGCCGAATACTGCTTCAAACAGCAGAGGTGAAAGAATCCCTATAGCCAGCAGTGGACCTACACCTGCCTTTATCAGCCCCCCGAGGATATCAGCAGTAAAGTCACCCAGACGGCCTTCGCGATACTCTTCAGGTGCGCGCGAGAGATAAACCTGCCCTATTGCGGATCCAAAGAGGGACATGGGTGCCTGAATAACCGTCATCGCCAAGAGGAGATAACCCGCCTCCGGACCAGCCGCCAAAGCTGCGATCATGATTACCGGAAGCTGAATCGCTGCACTATTAGCCAAAGCCTCCCATGTTGAATATTTCGGAAAACGACTGTAATCACGCCATGCCAGCTTAAGGGTCGAATAGCTCAGTTCCTTTGCATTCTGCCGGAAATGCTCGTGACGCAGGAGCCGCACCCCAAGAATCAGAAATGCCGCGCCCGTATTCAGCAAATAACCAAACAGCAGGCCGATAGGGCCAAAACCGAAACCGGCCATGCCAACCTGGGTACCTGCGCTCGCAGCTGACTGCGCAACCCGACTCTGGGCAATTAATGAAAACGCCTTTTCGCGCACGAACCAATTTTGTAACGCGCTATATGCGCCTGCCAAAAAGATACCAACCGGTAATAGCCAGAGATATGGCTGCAAATCCAGTCGTCCGATGATTTCTGGCAACCACGAGGGCTCAAGCAGCACCAAGACACCGGCAACCAGCGAAACTAATACGGCACACCCCATGGCAAGTGCCAGTAGATTGAACGCCTGGGCATCGCGCCCGGGCATCGGGATGGCGATGTCGAAGCGTAAGCAGGCTACAACTGCGAATATGGATAATAAACTCGAAAATACAGCGAGGAGGCTGAAGTCGGCCGGGGTGTAAAGGCGGGTAAGGATGGGCAATGCCAATGCGGTAATGACATGAGCAAAGGCTGCGCCACTCACAAGCACCAACACCGAGCGCACAAAGCCGTCCTGTCCAATCATCCGTTGGAACCAACTCATCGCCATTACAGAGTCATCCACCCTATTGCCCACCGAGCAAAATTCATACGTCCGTTGCCGAGAACAACGCATGCAGAATCTCGCCCAGATGAGTCTCCGTAAGATCCGGGCTCATGGGTAGACTCATCACGCATGTGGCCTTCTCTTCTGCTACAGCTACCGCCCCATGCACCCGACAACTTTCTTGGTATGCCGGCTGCAGATGGAGCGGCACTGGATAATGCACCGCCGTCGGGACACCCAGCGCTTTCAGCTTTTCCTGCACCTGTTCGCGGTTCTCGACGAAAACCGTGTATTGCGCAAAAACACTGGTTCGGTCGGGCCGCTGCGCTACCACTGATACCTTGCCGGCCAGCAACTCGTTGTAGCGCGCACCTATCTTGAGGCGCTGCTCGACCTCCCAATCGAAACGCTCGAGTTTGGCGAGGACGACTGCACACTGAAGGGTATCCATACGGCCACCCACACCAATGCGAGTATGCACGTAACGCTTCTCCTGGCCGTGAACACGAATCTCGCGCATAGCCTTGGCCAAGTGGTCGTCGCTGGTGAAGATGGCACCGCCATCGCCATAGCAACCCAGCGGCTTGCTTGGGAAAAAGCTAGTGCAACCGATGGACGACAGGTTGCAGCTCTTACGGCCTTTGTACTCGGCACCAAAGCTTTGAGCGGCATCTTCGATCACCACTAGCCCATGCTTGTCAGCAATGGCATTAATTTCGTCCATATCGGCCGGCTGGCCATAGAGGCTAACCGGCATGATCACTCGGGTCTTCGGCGTGATCGCCGCCTCGATTAGAGCGGAATTTATGTTGCAAGTATCGGGTTTGATATCGACAAAAACTGGCACAGCGCCAAGAAGGACGATCACTTCTGCTGTGGCAATGAAAGTGAACGGGGTTGTGATGATCTCGTCACCCGGCCTGATACCCAGCGCCATCAACGAGATAAGCAGGGCCTCCGTACCACTGGCGACAGTGATACAGTGCTTAGCGCCCGTGTACGCGGCGAGTTTACCTTCGAGTTCGACAACTTCCGGCCCCATAATGTACTGGCCATGCTCAAGCACTTGATGAATACGCGCATCAATTGATGACTTCAAAGCACGATACTGGGCCTTAAGGTCGATAAATTCGATCAAACTTAGTTCTCCTTGCTCAATAAATTGCCACTTAAAACATAACGTGCTCCGGTATGAATGCAGGAGGCAATACCCTCTCCTTCCAGTGGCAGCTCCAGTTGCTCGCCGAAGTCGCTCATCCAGCCTATCTGACGGGCCGGAACACCGACCATTAAGGCAAATGCAGGTACATCCTTATTGATTACGGCACCCGCACCGATAAAGGCGTATTCACCAATAGTCACACCACAAACTATGGTGCAGTTGGCGCCAAGGGTAGCGCCCTTCTTTACTAATGTGTCCCGATATTGATCCTTGCGTTCAATCAACGAACGCGGGTTGTAAACATTGGTGAAAACCATACTCGGGCCACAAAATACGCCGTCCTCAAGTATCACGTTGTCGTAAACCGAGACATTGTTCTGGATCTTGCAGTTGTCGCCGATCAGCACCTTGTTACCGACGAACACATTCTGTCCGAGCGAAACGCCTTTACCGATGCGAGCACCGCCACATACGTGAACAAAGTGCCAGACACGCGAGCCTTCACCAATCTGCGCGCCATCATCTACGATAGCGCTGGGGTGCTGGTAATAGCTCATGGTTTAACCCAGCAGGCGCGAAAGAAAGGGATGGCCTTCACCATCCTGGGCGCGACTGGGCGCCAGACTACGGATAGTCTCGACGGTTTCCACACAGTGCCGCGCCTCCTCAATGCCGTAACCCTTGCCATCCAGAATGGCTTGGTAGCTGAGGGTGTGCAGATCGGTGAAGCCTTCGGAGAATTCAATCTCAGCGCCGTCACAGGTAATCGAACGATAGGTCGGCTTCTTACCTTTGACCGAGTCTGGCAAGTCGTTGGCATCGATGGAAAGAAACCAGCGCACCCGTGCACGCTCATACTCCAGATAGCCTGCGGCCTTAGACTCGCTGACAAAGTGCACGACGTTATGCTGCAGCTTGCCGAAGATAAAGTGCAGCATGTCGTAGAAGTGCACACCAATATTGGTCGCCACGCCGAAGGATTTGCGCGGGTCGCCCTTCCAGCTTTCCATATACCACTTGCCGCGGCTGGTGATGTAGGTCAGCTCGACTTCGTGCTTGTGGTCCTGATTGCCCGCCTGAACCTGCTTTTTCAGATCGATGATCGCTTGGTGGTGACGCAACTGCAGAATGTTCCAGAGGCGTCGGCCGGTTTCCCTCTCGGTGAGTAGCAGGTCATCCAGCATTGCAGCGCTTGGTACCAGGGGCTTTTCGCAAATCACATCGCAGCCCAAACGCAGGCCGGCGGTAATATGCGGGTGGTGCAAGTAATTGGGGGAGCAGATCGAAACGATGTCAAGTGCAGTTGCCGGATCGCGCTTCAGGCTCCAGGCATAGTCGTAAAAACGCTCAAACTCGGTAAAAAACTCGCTCTGCGGCGACAGGCTGTCGATGATACCGACTGAGTCGTTGATGTCGTAAGCACAGACCAACTCGTTGCCAGTGTCCTTGATGGCACGCATGTGACGGGGGGCAATGTAACCAGCAGCGCCAATCAGAGCGAATTTTTTCATGGGTATTCCTTGTGTCGCGTCAATATCCGGCAGATTACCAATAGAACCTGCCGGACAATTTTATTGGGGAATTGTGATCAGGCTTTTATGATGTGGGGAGCCGGAATCCGATATTTGCCACGACTATCAACAATCAGCTTGGCGTGTTGCTTGATCAGTTCGTAATCGAACTTATCGTGATCGGTGGCCAAGACCACGGCGTCAAAGCTGGCGAGGTTGTCGGCTGTCAGGGCTTCGCTGCTCAGCTCGAAGTGGTGCTCGCGCATCTTGGGGAAGACCAGAACGTGGGGGTCGCTGTAGGCAACGATGCCGCCCTTGGCTTCGATCAGCTCCATAATTTCTACTGAAGGTGACTCGCGCATGTCATCAACGTTCTTCTTGTAGGCAATACCGAGCACAAGCACTTTGCTGCCCTTAACCGCCTTACCACTATTATTTAGACCATCCATCAGCTTGCTTAGCACATATTCGGGCATGGCCTGGTTGACCTCACCGGACAACTCGATAAAGCGCGTGTGCAGACCGTACTCGCGGGCTTTCCAGGTCAGGTAGAAGGGATCAATTGGGATGCAGTGACCACCGAGGCCGGGGCCCGGGTAGTAGGCTGTGAACCCAAATGGCTTGGTGGCGGCGGCATCGACTACTTCAAAAATATCGATATCCATACGGTCAGCGACGATCTTCATCTCGTTGACCAGGCCGATGTTGACGGCACGGTGAATATTTTCCAGCAACTTGGTCATTTCTGCCGCTTTGGTTGAACTGACAGAGACAACTTGGTCGATTGCCTGCTCGTACAGAGCAATACCGACTTCCAGACAAGCCGGGGTATGACCGCCAATAACTTTCGGAATGGTACGGGTTTCGAAGTCTGGATTGCCCGGATCTTCGCGTTCGGGCGAATAAACCAGGAATATGGATTCGCCCACCACCAAGCCCCCTTCCTGCACACGCGGCAGCAATTCTTCTTCGGTAGTGCCTGGGTAAGTGGTGCTTTCCAGCGAAACTATTTGGCCTGCACGCAGATACGGTTTAAGCGCGTTAGTGGTGTCGATTACAAAGCTCATATCCGGCTCGCGATATTTATTCAGCGGCGTCGGCACACAGAGAATCAGGGCATCACACTCACTAACACGCCGAAAATCGGTGGTTGCCTCGAAGCCGCTTTGGCGAGCAACTGCGATTTTATCAGCGGGGATATGCTCGATATAGCTCTGACCGGCGTTGAGCTTGCTCACCTTGCTTTCATCAATGTCTATGCCCAGCACACGAAAGCCAATGGCGTTGTAGCGCAACATCAAGGGCAGGCCGACATAACCTAGCCCTACGATACCTATGAGCGCCTCTTTGGTTTTGAATTTGTTAACGCTGGCCTGTTTCTGCTGAGACATCAAAGAGCTCCGGTATATCGAACGTAAATTCATAATCTTTAATATATTGTCAGTAACATCTGAAACGTGCTGCACACCTCTGTGCTTTTCACTCCTAAGGCAAACACAAAAATCAGACCTTTACTGCTCGCTTTATCAGCATCAGGCGAATAAGCGCGGCAAAAACACCAAGCAACCCACCCAGTAAAATACCTAACACTAGGATAAGAGTTTTTTTCGGTTTAATGGGCTGATCTGGAACTTCTACATCCCCGTCTTGCCGAAAGACTGCAACCTTCTCCGGATCAATGCTTACACTCGAGAGCACCTGATATTTCGCTTCTAGTTTGCGCAGTTCTGGAACAAACGGATCATCGGATGACCTTTCAACCAACACTTGCATTTCAGCACGCAGAGCCTTAGTTCCACGCATATACATTAGACTGCCATCCATGAAGGCGGAAAGCTCACTCTCATTTGAAACCCGCCCTGTAATCACAGGGGGATTGTCCAAGCCTATTGCCTCTGCAACCGTCAATGCCTCTTGTAATCGAACAATACGATCATCTCGTCGAGTCTTGGCACCAACCCGCTCAGACTTGATTCGCTGCTCAATATTGCGCGCCTGCACAGCAAGTTCGCGCTCCGCGTTTTCAAGCATTTCAGTCAGTGACCGCTCAGCAACTTGATCGATAAATTCTTTTGCCCACGCTGAAGCCAATTGAGGCGCATGATAGTTGACAGCAATTGAAAAACGTTGCGGCTGGTTTTTATCAGGTACTTTGATACTGAAACTCTCATTGAAACCCTTAAAAAGGCTATCTCGAGGCCCAGAACTCTGCGCCTCATCCAAAGACGGCAAATAGACCTCACGAAAAAACTTACGCCGAGATCTATCTGACTGCAGGTTTCGGGTAAAAACCGCATAAACATCGTCAACCACAAATAGTTTTAAGCCATTACCTCCAGTTTTATCACCCATTCGGCCCTGGTTGAAACCGGCAATATCACTGAGAGAAGGTGGCTGCACAGTAATGCGCGCTTCATAAACTGGCTTACTAAAAAAGGCATATAATGCTGCACCTATAGCGCACAACATGGTAACCAGAATAATCAGACACTTTTGTGTCCACAGGCCATAAAAAAGCTCCACCAAGTCGATTTCATCACCGTATCGTGCTGTGATAGCTTGGCTGTTGTTCGGAGTTTGCATATCACTCATTGAATTGCGGCCTCGACATTAAAAATCATTCAGGTATTACTGCACTAAGCTCTTACTTTTTCACGACATCGCAACATTAGCGCGCCTCTTAGTTACCCCTTTGCCTCGGGCACCCCGTCGTGCACAATCCGCACTTGTGACGGCCATTGGCGCATACTGGTAACAAATCTAAGCAATCCTTTTTGATCTGCATGGGCCGAATAACCGCCTATGGTATGCACTTGAGCGCGGATGGCATAGCGCTTCTCGTCCATTTCCACATACCCGCCTTTGTGTGCAAACCGCAGCATCTGCCGACCAGTGATGCCTTCAGCCTGATAACCTACAAACAAGACGTCATGTCGCTCATCCCCGAGCATGGCCTTGAGGCAGTTGACGATACGACCACTGGAACACATGCCGTTGCCAGCGATCACGATGGCAGGCTGGGCGGTTTGAGTCAGACGGTTGACCATGGCTAGGCGTGAGCGATGATCATCGACCGTAATCAGATTACGAAACGCTAAAGGGTTGCGTCCGCTTTTGAGCCGCGACAGGACTTCGGTATCCCAGAAGTGGTCCAGCTCCCGGTAAACCTGAGTGAAACGACTGGCCAGTGGGGAGTCGAGGATGATAGGGAGGTTGGACCAGTCGAGTTGGGGCTGTTTATGTACCCCCCCCCCAACCCTCGACTCGGGCATCATGCTTCGCCCTACCCCCTGCACCCCTGCAGTCGTCTCCCCGAGGAGGCGAGGGCGCTGATTCGCGGTGTTTTTCCGATGGATGATATCTTCCAGTTCGTTGATGCCATCAAGGGGAAAGTCGATGGCGAGCCGCCCTGCCCCAGCCTTGCCCTCTGGCGAGGTTTCTGTTCCTTGGAATAAGCCGGTCACGCCTGACACGGCACCATGATGAAAGATATGGGGGAAGTCCATCGGCTAATCCATTAACTCAGGGAAAGTACGTCCATGACCAAACGACAGATAGCAATACGAAATAGGCTGTAACTGATCCGGCAGCTCAGAAGGGCGGCATTATGCCATGGTAAAAAGGTGAAGCCAGTCTCAGTCGACGAAAAAGAAACGCTAGGAAATGACGATTTCAAGAAGCACAAAAGCCGCACTCCAGCAGCTCAAGCTTGGTTACTCATCTTCATTCACCCGATCCCGCAGCTCCTTCCCCGGTTTGAAATGCGGTACAAACTTACCATCCAACCTGACCGAATCTCCGGTCTTAGGATTACGCCCCACACGTGGCGCACGATAGTGGAGCGAGAAGCTTCCAAAGCCGCGGATCTCGATACGATCCCCCGTCGACAGCGCCTGCGACATTTGCTCAAGCATGGTCTTGATCGCCAGCTCGACATCCTTGGACGAGAGCTGCCCCTGATGGGTAACGATGCGCTCGATCAACTCCGACTTGGTCATGGTTTTCCCTTCTTTTTCAAGCGGCTAGATCACTAGATAGAAAGGTTTTAGCACGCCTCGTCAGATTTGAACAGCCTATAAAACAACACCTTAGCGATTTTCAGGCACAAAAAAGGGCGACCGAAGTCGCCCTTTTTCTCTGGATCAACCGAACTTAGTTCTGTTTTTCCATTTGCGCACGGAGCAGATCACCAAGGGTGGTCGGACCAGCAGTTTCAACTTCCTGCTTGCGCATTTCTTTGATGGCTTCTTTCTCGTCTTCAACGTCTTTCGACTTGACCGACAAGCTGATCACGCGGCTCTTACGGTCAACGCTGATGATCTTGGCCTCGACTTCTTCGCCTTCTTTCAGAACGTTACGCGCGTCTTCAACGCGGTCACGGCTGATTTCGGAGGCTTTCAGAGTGGCTTCGATGCCTTCGGCCAGGGTGATGATGGCGCCTTTGGCGTCAACTTCTTTAACGATACCGCGCACGATGGTGCCTTTATCGTTAACAGCAACGTAGTCGGAGAACGGATCTTCTTCCAGCTGCTTGATGCCGAGGGAAATGCGCTCGCGCTCCGGATCAACCGAGAGGATCACGGTTTCCAGCTCGTCGCCCTTCTTGAAGCGGCGTACAGCCTCTTCGCCTACTTCGTTCCAGGAGATGTCGGACAGGTGAACAAGGCCGTCGATGCCGCCATCCAGACCAATGAAGATACCGAAATCGGTGATCGACTTGATGGTGCCGGAGATCTTGTCGCCCTTGTTGAACTGACCGGAGAAATCTTCCCACGGGTTAGTTTTGCACTGCTTGATACCCAGGGAGATACGACGACGCTCTTCGTCGATATCCAGAACCATAACTTCCACTTCGTCGCCGACGTTAACGACTTTCGAAGGATGGATGTTTTTGTTGGTCCAATCCATTTCGGATACGTGCACCAGGCCTTCCACGCCTTCTTCCAGCTCTGCAAAGCAGCCGTAGTCAGTCAGGTTGGTTACGCGCGCAGTAACACGGGTGTCCTGCGGGTAACGCGCCTTGATGGCAACCCATGGATCTTCGCCCAGCTGCTTGAGACCGAGGGAAACACGGTTGCGCTCGCGATCGTACTTGAGGATCTTGACGTCGATTTCATCGCCAACGTTGACGATTTCCGACGGATGCTTGATGCGCTTCCAAGCCATGTCGGTGATGTGCAGCAGGCCGTCGACGCCACCCAGATCCACGAACGCGCCGTAGTCGGTGAGGTTCTTGACGATACCTTTGACTTGCTGACCTTCCTGCAGGGATTCCAGCAGAGCTTCGCGCTCGGCGCTGTTCTCGGCTTCCAGCACGCTGCGGCGGGAAACGACAACGTTGTTGCGCTTCTGGTCCAGCTTGATGACTTTGAATTCGAGCTCTTTGCCTTCCAGGTGAGTGGTATCACGCACTGGACGGACATCGACCAAGGAACCTGGGAGGAACGCACGGATGCCGTTAACGTCGACAGTGAAGCCGCCCTTAACCTTACCGTTGATAACGCCCGTAACCACTTCCTCAGCGGCGAAAGCTGCTTCCAGAACGATCCAGCACTCGGCACGTTTGGCTTTTTCGCGGGACAGCTTGGTTTCACCAAAGCCATCTTCAACCGCGTCCAGGGCAACGTGAACTTCGTCACCGACCTTGATGGTCAGCTCGCCAGCGTCGTTGTGGAACTGTTCCAACGGGATGAGGCCTTCAGACTTCAAACCAGCGTGAACGGTTACCCAACCAGCTTGGTAATCGATGTCGACGATGATAGCGGTGATGATCGAGCCAGCCTGAAGATTCAGGGTTTTTAGGCTTTCTTCAAACAGTTCAGCAAAGCTTTCGCTCATTTTAATTCCTGTTGATTCAGGGCAGAGAATCCGCCCAAACCACATTCCAGACAATGTGGGTACGTTCATTTAAAAAGAGGCAAACGGGACTAGGACTGGGTTCCCGTGCGCCTCCTTGCGAGCCGGTCAGCTTAAAGCAGCTGTGGCTCTTATCATCCGGCGAGATCGCGATTGGCGACTTCACTCAGAATTCGTTCAAGCACTTGCTCAATCGAGAGTTCAGTGGAATCCAGCTGGATCGCATCGGCTGCCGGCTTGAGCGGAGCCACTGCACGCTGGGTATCGCGCTCATCGCGCGCCTGAATCTCATCAAGAAGACTCGCGAGATTAACATCATCGCCCTTGGCCTTCAACTGCAAGTAACGGCGACGGGCACGCTCTTCGGCGCTAGCGGTGAGGAAAATCTTCAGCGGCGCATCGGGAAATACCACCGTTCCCATGTCGCGACCGTCTGCGACCAGGCCCGGCATTTCCTGGAAAGCCTGCTGACGCTGCAGCAGAGCTTCACGCACGGCAGACAGCGAGGCTACCTGTGAAGCACCTGCACCGACCTGCTCATTGCGGATCAGGTCTGTGACTTCTTCGCCTTCAAGAATGATGCGCTGACCATGGCCATCACCGGCGGCAATAAACTGCACATCCAGATGGGCGGCCAGCAGTTTCATGGCCTCTTCATTGGTCAGATCGACGCCGTGATTACCGGCGGCAAAGGCCAGCAGACGATACAACGCACCAGAGTCCAGCAGATTCCAGCCCAGCTGTTTAGCCAACAGGCCGGCAATGGTGCCCTTGCCCGAGCCGCTCGGCCCGTCGATGGTGATAACCGGTGCGACGATCATGCCTTGCCCTCCTCGGCCACACGAATGCCAACCTGAGCCGACAGCGCGAGGAAGTTGGGGAACGAAGTGGCGACGTTGGCGCAATCATGGATGCGGATCGGCGCAGTGGCGCGCAGCGAGGCCACGCTGAACGACATGGCAATGCGGTGATCGCCATGCGCCCAGACTTCGCCACCACCGATGCTGCCGCCTTCGATGATGATACCGTCCGGCGTTGGCTCGGCCTTGACGCCCAGAGCAATCAAACCATCAGCCATCACCTGAATACGGTCGGATTCCTTGACCCGCAGCTCTTCGGCGCCACGCAACACGGTGCGACCTTCAGCCACCGAAGCGGCAACAAACAGTACAGGGAACTCATCAATGGCCAGCGGCACCAGGTCTTCGGGGATATCGATGCCCTTGAGCTTGGCACTGCGCACGCGGATATCCGCCACCAACTCGCCACCGACTTCACGCTGGTTTTCCAGGGTGATATCGCCGCCCATCAGCTTGAGGATGTCGATCACGCCGGTACGGGTCGGATTGATCCCAACATGCTCCAGCACCAACTCGGAGTCTTCGGCAATGCTGCCGGCCACCAGGAAGAAGGCTGCCGAGGAGATATCCGCAGGCACTTCGATATGGGTAGCGGTCAGCTTGTGGCCTGACGTGACGCTGGCGGTGCTGCCATCCACGGTTACCGGGTAGCCAAAGCCGCGCAGCATGCGTTCCGTGTGGTCACGGGTCGGTGCAGGCTCGGTCACCGAGGTGGTTCCTGCGGCGTAGAGCCCCGCCAGCAACAGACAGGATTTGACCTGGGCGCTGGCCATAGGCATTTCGTAATCCATACCGGTCAGGCGCTGACCACCTTTGATATTCAACGGCGGACGACCTTCAGGACCGGTCTCGATCACTGCGCCCATCTCGCGCAGCGGCTTGGCGACGCGGTTCATCGGGCGCTTGGACAGCGAAGCATCGCCCGTCAGGGTTGTATTGAAAGGCTGCGCAGCCAACAGGCCGGACAACAGGCGCATCGAAGTGCCGGAGTTACCCATATACAGCGGGCCAGCCGGCGCCTTCAGACCATGCAGGCCTACGCCATGCACGGTCACGCGACCATGATGCGGGCCTTCGATGACCACGCCCATGTCGCGAAACGCCTGAATGGTAGCCAGGGCGTCCTCACCTTCCAGGAAACCTTCAACCTGAGTGGTGCCGACAGCCAGCGAGCCAAGCATGATCGAACGGTGGGAGATGGATTTGTCGCCCGGTACGCGAATACGCCCGGAGAGTTTGCCGCCTGGGTTAGCCAGAAAAATCAGATCATTCGAGTGCATAGCGTCCACATAGGCCCTGCGGGCCAGAATTTTGCCGAAATGCTCACGGGCCACGCGGGCGCGGGTGAATACGCCCAGCAATTGATGCCCATCCCCAGCGTCGACCGCATCGCGCAAGGCGTCGAGGTCGTCGCGAAATACGTCCAGCGTGCGCAGCACCGCCTCGCGATTGGCGAGGAAGATGTCATGCCACATGACCGGATCACTGCCGGCAATTCGCGTGAAGTCGCGAAAACCGCCGGCGGCGTAACGAAAGATCTCTAGGTTCTCACTGCGCTTGGCCAGCGAGTCAACCAGGGTAAAGGCCAGCAAGTGCGGCAGGTGACTGGTCGCAGCCAGCACCTGATCGTGATGCTCGACCTCCATATGCTCAACATCCGCGCCCAGCTCGCGCCACAGGGCGTCGACCAATGCCAAAGCCGCATCATCGCTTTGCTCGCAGGGCGTCAGGATGACCTTATGGCGGCGGAACAGCTGCGCATTGGACGCTTCCACCCCACTCTGCTCGGAGCCGGCAATCGGGTGGCCCGGCACAAACCGCACCGATTTACCGGTGAAGGCCAGGCGCGCCGCGCGCACCACATTGCCTTTGGCGCTGCCCACGTCGGTGAGCACCGTCGTACCCAGGTCAAGTTTAGCCAGCTCTGTGAGCAGCTTTTCCATGGCCAGGATAGGCACCGCCAGCTGGATAATATCGGCACCCTGACAGGCGGCAGCCAGATCGACCTCACAGCGATCGACCACACCCAGCTCAACCGCCAACCGGCGCGACTCGGGATCGAGATCGACACCTATCACCTCGCGGCACAGGCCGCGCTCACGCAAACCCTTGGCGAAAGAGCCGCCAATCAGGCCCAGACCAATAACCACCAGGCGGCCGAGCTTAGGGGCGGCAGGTTGCACCTGAGTGACAGCAGACTTGGCTTCACTCACGCGTTCAGCACCTTGGCCAGGGCGTCGAGGAAGCGCGCATTCTCAGCAGGCAGACCAATCGAAACGCGCAGGAAGTTCGGCATGCCGTAACCGGCTACCGGCCGCACGATCACCCCAGCACGTAGCAGCGCCTGGTTGATCGCTGCGGTATCACGGCCAAAGTCCACGGCAATAAAGTTGCCTTTCGACGGGATCCAGCTCAGGCCCAACTCGCGCAAGCCTGCTTCCAGCTGCGCCATGCCGGCGTCATTGAGCTGACGGCTTTGCGTCAGGTAATCGGCATCATCCAGCGCGGCGCAGGCGGCCGCCAAGGCGAGGCTGTTGACGTTGAATGGCTGGCGTACACGGTTGAGCACATCAGCAATCTGTACCGAGCTGAGCGCATAACCAACGCGCAGCGCAGCCAGGCCATAGGCCTTGGAGAACGTGCGCGAGACCAGCAGGTTGTCATAGCGCGCCAGATATTTGAGGCCGTCCGGCAGCTCATCGCCTTCGGCGAACTCGATATAAGCCTCATCCAGTACCACCAGCACATTACCGGGTACGCGAGCGAGAAAGCGCTCCAGCGCGTCGGGGCCGAACCAGGTGCCAGTCGGGTTGTTCGGGTTGGCGATAAACACCACGCGGGTGTTTTCATCGATGGCCGCCAGCATGGCTTCCAGGTCGTGCCCGTAGCCCTTAGCCGGCACCACTTTGCCCTGGGCACCTACGGCCTGGGTCGAGATGGGGTAAACGGCAAAGGCGTACTGGCTGAACACCGCATTAAGGCCTGGGGCCAGATAGGCGCGGGCGACCAGATCGAGAATATCGTTGGAACCATTGCCCAGCGTGACCTGATCGATCTGCACGCCGCAGCGCGCAGCCAGGCGACTTTTCAGCTCAAATCCATTGCCATCGGGGTAACGGGTCAGCTCGGCCAACTCGCCGCGAATCGCTTCCAATGCCTTGGAGCTTGGGCCCAGCGGGTTTTCGTTGCTGGCCAGCTTGACGATGCTGGCCGGGTCCAGATCCAGCTCACGGGCCAGCTCATCCACCGGCTTGCCCGGCACATAGGGCGACAGCTGCTGTACGCCTGGCTGGGCCAGGGCGAGGAAATCGGTCATAGCAAAGCCTCACGCTTAAAGCCGCAAGCCCCAAGTACAGCCCGGCGTCGATGCGCGTGTAGCTTGAGACCTGAGGCGTGCCGCAGCAGTTTTAAAGTACCGCTTTGGGGTAGGAACCCAGCACCTTGAGCGCCACGGCTTCCTGATTGATCTTTTCCAGCACATCCTTGATCAGCGGGTCGCGGTGGTGACCAACGAAGTCGATAAAGAACACGTAGGTCCACTTGCCGCTGCGCGACGGGCGGGTTTCGATGCGGGTCAGGTCGATGCCATTGTTGTGGAACGGCACCAGCAGCTCATGCAGTGCACCCGGCTTGTTGCGCATGGAGACGATGACCGAGGTCTTGTCGTCGCCGGTCGGCGGCACTTCCTGGCTGCCAATGATCAGGAAGCGCGTGGAGTTATCAGGACGGTCTTCGATCTTCTCTGCCAGCTTGGTCAGGCCGTACAGGCTGGCTGCCATATCGCCGGCAATCGCTGCACTGTTCCACTCGCTTTTCACCCGTTTGGCCGCGTCGGCGTTGCTCGACACCGCCACGCGCTCGACGTTGGGGTAATGCGCGTCCAACCACTTGCGGCACTGTGCCAGGGACTGGGCGTGGGAATAGATGCGGGTGATCTTGTCGGTCTTGGTGGTTTCGCCGACCAGCAGGTGGTGGTGAATGCGCAGCTCGACTTCGCCACAGATGACCATGTCGTGCTCGAGGAAGCTGTCGAGGGTGTGGTTGATCGCGCCTTCGGTGGAGTTCTCCACCGGCACCACACCAAAGTTCACCGCACCGGCGGCCACTTCACGGAACACTTCATCGATAGCCGCCATCGGCACGCTGATCACCGCATGACCGAAGTGCTTCATCGCCGCAGCTTGGGAGAAAGTACCTTCCGGACCGAGGTAAGCAACCTTGAGCGGATTTTCCAGGGCCAGGCAGGAGGACATGATTTCGCGGAACAGCCGCGCCATTTCCTCGTTGCCCAGTGGACCCTGGTTGCGCTCCATGATGCGCTTGAGCACTTGGGCTTCGCGCTCCGGGCGGTAGAACACCGGCTTCTCGCCTTCCGGCAGCGCCTTCATCTTCACCCGCGCGACTTCTTCGGCGCAGCTGGCGCGATCACTGATCAGCGCGAGAATCTTCTCATCGAGGTTGTCGATGCGAAGGCGCAGGGCCTGCAGTTCCTGCTCGGAAATTGGATCGGTCATCAACCGTGCTCCTTCTCGAACTCGGTCATATAAGCCACCAGCGCTTCAACGGCATCCAGACCCACGGCGTTATAGATGGAGGCACGCATGCCGCCGACCGAACGGTGGCCTTTCAGGTTGAGCAGGCCGCGCGCATCGGCGCCGGCGAGAAACGGCTTATCCAGCTTCTCGTCGACCAGGCGGAACGGCACGTTCATCCAGGAGCGTGCGTTATGGGCAATTGGGTTGCTGTAGAAATCGCTGGTATCGATGGCCTTGTACAGCAGGTCTTTCTTGGCGCGGTTGATCCGCTCCATGGCGGCCACCCCGCCCTGCTCTTTCAGCCACTCGAACACCAGGCCGGACAGGTACCAGGAGAAGGTCGCCGGGGTGTTGTACATCGAGCCGTTATCGGCCGCGATTTTGTAATTGAGCATGGTCGGGCAGACGCTACGGGCACGGCCGAGCAGGTCTTCACGAACAATGGTCACCACCAGGCCGCTGGGGCCGATGTTCTTCTGCGCGCCGGCGTAGATCAGGCCGAACTTCGACACATCGATCGGGCGCGAAAGGATGTCGGAAGACATATCCGCAACCAGCGGCACGTCACCGACTTCGGGAATCCAGTCGAACTGCAGGCCGCCGATGGTTTCGTTGCTGGCGTAGTGCAGGTAGGCGGCATCTTTCGACAGCTGCCACTCATTCTGCCCAGGAATGGCGAAGTAGTCATAAGCCTTGGCGCTGGCGGCGACATTGATGTTGCCGTAGCGACTGGCCTCTTCGATGCTTTTCTTCGACCAGATACCGGTATCGATATAGTCGGCGACGCCATCTTCGGGCAGCAGGTTGAGCGGGATTTCAGCGAACTGCTGGCTGGCCCCGCCCTGCAGAAACAGCACCTTGTAGTCGGACGGAATTTCCATCAGGTCGCGCAGGTCCTGCTCGGCCTTTTCCGCGATGGCGGTGTACTCATCACTGCGATGGCTCATCTCCATCACCGACAGGCCTTTACCCTGCCAATCGAGGAGCTCCGCCTGGGCGCGTTGCAGAACAGCTTCAGGAAGCGCGGCCGGGCCGGCGCAGAAGTTAAAGGCTCGCTTGCTCACATCCACTCTCGCTCAAAATAGTGGGCGGGCTGGTGCGTGCCAGCAGCCGCCAAATCCTACGCCGTCAGGGGCGAGCGCACTCGCCCCGACAGATCACTCTTCGCTGATTGGGCTTTCGTCAGCAGCCGCCTCGGGTGCATCACCTGCATCCTCGACTGCGCCTTCAACGCCCTCTTCGCCTTCCAGCAGCTCTTCGTCGTCTTCCGCCGAAGGCTCCTGCACACGCTCAAGACCAACCAGGGTTTCATCCTTGGCCAGCTTGATCAGGGTCACACCCTGGGTGTTACGGCCGAGGCTGGAGACTTCGCTGACACGAGTACGTACCAGGGTGCCCTGGTCGGAAATCAGCATGATTTCCTCGCCCTCAAGCACCTGCACGGCGCCGACCAGCTTGCCGTTACGCTCGTTGCTGACCATGGCGATAACGCCCTGGCCGCCACGACCGCGACGCGGGAACTCGGCCATCGCCGTGCGCTTGCCGTAGCCACGCTCGGAAGCAGTGAGAATCTGCGCATCGGCTTCAGGAATCAGCATGGAGATGATTTCCTGGCCTTCCGGCAGACGCATGCCACGCACACCGCGAGCGGTACGGCCCATGGTGCGCACTTTGCTTTCCTTGAAGCGGATCACCTTGCCGCCATCGGAGAACATCATCACTTCGCGGGCGCCGTCGGTTACGGCAGCGGAGATCAGGGTGTCATCTTCGTCCAGCTTGAGGGCGATCAGGCCCGAGCTACGCGGACGGCTGAATTGCACCAGCGGAGTTTTCTTCACCGTGCCTTTGGCCGTGGCCATAAAGATGTAGGCACCGGTCGGTTCATCCGGGGTTTCGTCGTCGGCGTCATCGCCTTCGGCCAGGTCTTCGACTTCTTCAGCCTCGACCACTACGCCTTCGATATCGTCCTGCTCGTCGCCTTCCGGAGCCTGCTGACGCAGCGCTTCAAGATCGACCTGGAGCATAGCGGTAATGCGCTCGCCTTCGTCCAGCGGCAACAGGTTGACCAGCGGACGACCACGGGCGGCGCGCGAGGCTTCCGGAATTTCGTAGGTCTTCAGCCAGTACACTTTGCCCTTGCTGGAGAACAGTAACAGCGTGGCGTGGCTGTTGGCGACCAGCAGATGCTCGATGTAATCCTCATCCTTCACGCCGGTGGCCGACTTGCCCTTGCCGCCGCGACGCTGCGCCTGGTAGGCATGCAGCGGCTGACTCTTGGCATAACCACTGTGGGAGATGGTGACCACACGCTCTTCTTCGGTGATCAGGTCAGCCAGGCTGAGGTCCAGACGGTTGTCGAGAATCTCGGTGCGGCGCTTGTCGCCGAACTCGGCCTTGACCGCTTCCAGCTCTTCGCGGATCACTTCCATCAGGCGCGTGGCGCTGGTGAGGATGCGGATCAGCTCGCCGATCTGGGTGAGAATTTCCTGGTATTCGGCCAGCAGTTTTTCATGCTCAAGACCGGTCAGGCGGTGCAGACGCAGCTCGAGGATGGCCTGGGCCTGTTCCGGCGAGAGGAAGTACTTGCCGTCACGCAGACCGTACTGCGGATCGAGATCGTCCGGACGGCAGGCATCGGCACCGGCGCGCTCGACCATGGTTTCCACTGCACTGGATTCCCAGGGCGTGGCAATCAGCGCCAGCTTGGCTTCGGCCGGGGTCGGCGAGGCTTTGATCAGGGCGATGACCGGGTCGATGTTGGACAGGGCAACCGCCTGGCCTTCAAGGATATGGCCACGTTCACGGGCCTTGCGCAGCTCGAATACGGTGCGGCGGGTAACCACTTCACGACGGTGCAGAATAAAGGCTTCGAGCATGTCCTTGAGGTTAAGGACCTTCGGCTGGCCGTCGATCAGCGCCACCACGTTGATGCCGAACACGCACTGCATCTGGGTCTGGGCGTAGAGGTTGTTGAGTACCACTTCCGGTACTTCGCCGCGACGCAGTTCGATCACGATGCGCATACCGTCCTTGTCGGACTCATCGCGCAGCTCGGTGATGCCTTCGAGCTTCTTCTCTTTAACCAGCTCGGCGATCTTCTCGATCAGGCGCGCCTTGTTAAGCTGGTATGGCAGCTCGCTGACGATGATCTGCTGACGGCCACCGACCTTGTCGATGTCCTCAATGATGGCGCGGGCACGCATATAGATGCGGCCACGGCCGGTGCGGTAGGCCTCGATGATGCCGGCACGACCGTTGATGATCGCCGCAGTCGGGAAGTCCGGACCGGGGATGTATTGCATCAGCTCATCGACAGTCAGCTCGCCGTTGTCGATCAGCGCCAGACAACCATTGATCACTTCCGTGAGGTTGTGCGGCGGAATATTGGTGGCCATGCCCACGGCGATACCGCTGGAGCCGTTGACCAACAGGTTCGGCACCTTGGTCGGCATAACCGCAGGGATCATCTCGGTGCCGTCGTAGTTCGGCACCCAATCCACGGTTTCTTTGTGCAGGTCAGCCAGCAGCTCATGGGCCAGCTTGGTCATGCGCACTTCGGTGTAACGCATGGCGGCTGCGTTATCGCCGTCCACCGAACCGAAGTTACCCTGGCCGTCGACCAGCAGGTAACGCAGCGAGAATGGCTGCGCCATCCGTACGATGGTGTCGTACACCGCGGTATCACCGTGCGGGTGGTACTTACCGATTACGTCACCGACCACACGGGCGGACTTCTTGTATGCCTTGTTCCAGTCGTTGCCCAACTCACTCATGGCAAACAGCACACGGCGGTGCACGGGCTTCAAGCCATCGCGTGCATCCGGCAGCGCTCGCCCGACGATTACGCTCATCGCGTAATCGAGGTAGGACTGCTTGAGTTCGTCTTCAATATTGACCGGGAGGATTTCTTTGGCCAGTTCGCCCATGAGTAGCCTTGTTCCTTTTTCTGGTGAAACTCCGCGCCGCTCGTCCTGAGTGGTGTGGAGCCTGTCGCCGTGCCTTGAGGCTCATAGCGACTCACGACAAATCAATAAGTTATGCCATGTATCTGCGCAGGTAAGAGGCCCATAACGGCCCCCCCGAAAACCGCCGGAGCTTACCACAATCACCGCGGCGCACCTATCCCCAGCACCACCCTACCGACTAGGGGCGAGTACCCGCAGAAAAACTCAGTGCAGACGCTTACGGCACATCAATTGCGCCATTTTCTCTGCATCCGGACGATCAACCACACCCTTTTCGGTGACGATAAAGTCGATCAGGTCCGCCGGGGTCACATCGAATACCGGATTGAGCGCTTCGACCCCGCCGGCGATGCGCTTGCCGCCCAGCTCCAGCAGCTCACTGGCATCGCGCTCTTCCAGCACGATGTCGTCACCGTGCTCCATGGCCATGTCGATGGTCGAGCTCGGCGCCACCACCATAAAGCGCACGCCGTGGTGCATGGCATTCACCGCCAGCTGATAGGTGCCGACCTTGTTGGCTACATCGCCATTGGCAGCGATGCGGTCCGCCCCGACGATGACCCAGGTGATGCCACGGGTTCTCATCAAGTGCGCGGCAGCCGAGTCGACATTGACCGTCACTGGGATACCGTCAGCGGCCAGCTCCCAGGCAGTCAGGCGCGAGCCCTGCAGCCAGGGCCGGGTTTCGTCGGCATATACCCGCTCAAGCAAACCATCATGAAAGGCGGCGCGAATCACCCCCAACGCCGTACCGAAGCCGCCCGTGGCCAGGGCACCGGCATTGCAGTGGGTCAGCAGGTTCTGCTGATTGCCTTGGTGCTTGCGGATCAGATCGACACCCAGCTGGGCCATGGTCAGGTTGGCTTCGCGATCGCTTTGATGGATGCCGATGGCTTCGGCCTCCAGCAGCGCCAGCGGGTCGTCATGGCTTTTCAGCCGACCCAGTCGCTCACGCATGCGCTCAAGCGCCCAGAACAGATTGACCGCCGTCGGCCGCGAGGCCGCCAGCAGGTCGAAATCCGCCTGCAACGCCGCGCGCCAGTCGCCGCCTTCCTGCAGACGAGCCCGAACAGCCAGGACAATCGCATAGGCCGCAGTGATGCCGATGGCCGGCGCGCCGCGCACCACCATGCTGCGAATGGCCTCAGCCACATCTGCCGTCGAGTGGTAACTCAGCCAGGTTTCCTCGAAAGGCAGTGCGCGCTGATCGAGCAGGTGCAGAGCGCCGTCACGCCACTCAATGGCCCTGACCTTCTCTGCCGCTAGCAATTGCTCGCGCATTACACACCTCCGCCGGAAAAAGCCGACCATTATACGCACAGCACTCCGCACATCGCGCCAGATCAGCTGCATGCAGCTTCAAGCCTAGGGCGTTCCCCTATAAACTCGCCACTTTACTGACTGCCGGAAGCGCTCCCCATGCCCCAAGCCCCGCTCGACCTCCTGCTCCTGCCCACCTGGCTGGTCCCGGTCGAACCTGCTGGCGTGGTGCTGCTGGAGCACGGCCTGGGCATCCGCGACGGGCGCATCGCACTGATCGCACCGCGGGCCGAGGCGCTCAAACACAGCGCCCTACAGGTGCTTGAACTGCCCGGCCGGCTACTCACGCCAGGCCTGGTCAACGCCCACGGGCATGCGGCGATGACCCTCTTCCGTGGCCTGGCCGACGATTTGCCGCTGATGACCTGGCTGGAAAAGCACATCTGGCCGGCTGAAGCCAAGTGGGTCAACGAACAGTTCGTCCAGGACGGTACCGAGCTGGCCATCGCCGAACAGCTCAAGGGCGGCATCACCTGCTTCTCCGACATGTATTTCTTCCCGGAAACCGCCAGCCACCTGGTACACAGCAGCGGTATCCGTGCGCAAATCACCATTCCGGTGCTGGATTTCCCGATTCCCGGCGCCCGCGACGCTGACGAAGCGCTGCGCAAGGGCCTGGCGCTGTTCGACGACCTCAAGCATCACCCACGCCTGAGCGTGGCTTTTGGCCCGCACGCCCCGTACACGGTGAGCGACGACAAGCTGGAAAACATCCGCATGCTCGCCGAGGAGCTGGACGCCGGCATTCATATGCACGTGCACGAAACCGCTTTTGAAGTGCAGCAAAGCCTGGAGCAGCGCGGCGAACGGCCCCTGGCCCGCCTGGCGCGCCTCGACCTGCTCGGCCCGCGCTTCCAGGCCGTGCATATGACCCAGATTAATGATGAAGACCTGGCCCTGCTGGTGGAAAGCAACAGCAGCGTGATCCACTGTCCTGAATCCAACCTCAAGTTGGCCTGCGGCTTCTGCCCGGTGGAAAAACTCTGGCAGGCCGGGGTCAACGTGGCCATCGGTACCGATGGCGCGGCGAGCAACAACGATCTCGACCTACTCGGCGAAACCCGTACCGCAGCCCTGCTGGCCAAGGCCGTGGCCGGCTCGGCAACGGCACTTAACGCCCATAGCGCGCTACGCATGGCCACCCTGAACGGCGCACGCGCCCTGGGTCTGGACGAGCAGATAGGTTCATTGGAGCTGGGCAAGGCTGCAGACATAGCGGCGTTCAACCTTTCCGGCCTGGCCCAGCAACCGGTCTACGACCCGGTATCGCAGCTGCTTTATGCCGGCGGCCGCGCCTGCGTCGAACACCTGTGGGTTGGCGGTAAGCAACTGCTCGATGGCAGCCAACTGACGCGCCTGGACGAACAACGGATCATCGCCAACGCCCGCGCTTGGGGCGCGAAGATCGCCGGAAAATAGCTGCAAGCCCAGAGAGTTCGGGCACTGCGACAAACTGACATACATTGGACGCATAACAGGCGTCCAATCCACCCGGCGAAACTGGCAACATGAGCACCTTGCGCTCCCATTCTTGCCGCAGCCTGATCCAGGGATTTATATGAGCAACGTCGACCACGCCGAAATCGCCAAATTCGAAGCCCTCGCCCATCGCTGGTGGGACCGCGAAAGCGAATTCAAGCCGCTGCATGACATCAACCCGCTGCGCGTCAACTGGATCGACGAGCGCGTCGGCCTGGCCGGCAAGAAGGTGCTGGACGTCGGCTGCGGCGGCGGCATCCTCAGCGAATCCATGGCTCAGCGCGGTGCGACCGTCACCGGTATCGACATGGGCGAAGCGCCGCTGGCCGTGGCCCAGTTGCACCAGCTGGAATCGGGCGTAAGCGTCGAGTACCGGCAGATCACCGCAGAAGCCCTGGCAGAAGAAATGCCCGAGCAGTTCGATGTGGTCACCTGCCTGGAAATGCTTGAGCACGTACCCGACCCGGCGTCGGTGATCCGCGCCTGCTACCGCATGGTCAAGCCTGGCGGCCAGGTGTTTTTCTCCACCATCAACCGCAACCCCAAGGCGTACCTGTTCGCCATCATAGGCGCCGAATACCTGATGCGCCTGCTGCCGCGCGGCACCCATGACTTCAAGAAATTTATCCGTCCGTCCGAGCTGGGCGCCTGGAGCCGCGAGGCGGGCCTTGAGGTCAAGGACATCATCGGCCTGACCTACAACCCGCTGAGCAAACGCTACAAGCTGGAAGCCGATGTCGACGTCAACTACATGATCCAGACTCTCAAGGAGGCGTGATGCGCTTGCGCGCGGTTTTATTCGATATGGACGGCACCCTGCTCGACAGCGCGCCGGACTTTGTCGCCATCAGCCAGGCCATGCGCGCCGAGCGCGGCCTGCCGCCGATTAGCGACAAGCTGATTCGTGATCAGGTTTCCGGCGGTGCGCGTGCCATGGTCGCCGCCAACTTCGCCATGGACCCCGAGGTTGAAGGCTTCGAAGCCCTGCGTCTGGAGTTTCTCGACCGCTATCAGAGCCACTGCGCGGTGCTGACCCGGCCATTTGATGGCATGAATGAGCTGCTCGATGATATCGAACAGGCCAAGCTGATCTGGGGTGTGGCGACCAACAAGCCGGTGCGCTATGCCGAGCCGATCATGCAGCAACTCGGTCTGGCGCAGCGCTCGGCCGTGTTGGTCTGCCCGGATCACGTCAGCCGCAGCAAGCCCGACCCGGAGATGATTCTGCTGGCCTGCGCGAAGATGGGCGTGGAGCCCGCCTCCACCCTGTTTATCGGCGATGACGAGCGCGATATCGAAGCCGGCCGCGCCGCCGGCTGCAAGACCGCCGCCGTCACCTACGGCTATATCCACCCGCAGGACAACCCACGCAACTGGGGCGCCGATGTGGTGGTGGACCATCCGCTGGAACTGCGCGCCGTACTCGAACGAGCCCTGTGCAGCTGCTGAAAATCGCCTGCCGGGCGCGCACCGGCGCCACCCGTTTTTGAATTAATGAGGCTTTACCCATGCATGACTATTCCGCCCGCCCCGACCTGCTCAAGGGCCGCGTGATTCTGGTGACCGGTGCCGGCCGTGGCATTGGCGCAACCGCCGCCAAGACCTTTGCCGCCCACGGCGCAACCGTACTGCTGCTGGGCAAAACCGAAGAAAACCTCAGCCGGGTGTATGACGCCATCGAAGCCGCCGGCCATCCGCAGGCTGCAGTGATCCCGTTCAACCTGGAAACCGCCCTGCCGCATCAGTACGACGAACTGGCAGCGATGATCGAAGCCGAGTTCGGCAAACTCGACGGCCTGCTGCACAACGCCTCGATCATCGGCCCGCGCACGCCGCTGGAGCAGCTGTCCGGCGACAACTTCATGCGCGTGATGCAGGTCAACGTCAACGCCATGTTTATGCTCACCAGCACCCTGCTGCCGCTGCTCAAGCTCTCGACGGACGCCTCGGTGGTATTCACCTCCAGCAGCGTCGGCCGCAAGGGCCGCGCTTACTGGGGCGCTTATGCGGTGTCGAAATTCGCCACCGAGGGCCTGATGCAGGTGCTCGCCGATGAAATCGATAGCATCAGCAGCGTACGCGCCAACAGCGTCAACCCAGGCGCCACCCGCACCGACATGCGCGCTCAGGCCTACCCGGGCGAGAATCCAGCGAACAACCCGTTGCCTGAGGCGATCATGCCGGTCTATCTGTACCTGATGGGCCCGGATAGTACGGGCGTCAACGGTCAGGCATTTGACGCGCAATAAGCCACGGCCTGCTGCGCGTCGATCCTGCGGCGTTAAAAACCGGCTCGGAATGCTCATGTACAAAAGTACACTCCGCTTCCTCGCCGGTTTTTGCCTTGCAGGACTCTAGCTCGCAAGACCTTCAATAGCCCTTTAAGGGCTCCGCCGGTTTTCCGGCGGCAAGCGATTCACCTGGCATCAAATTGCCAGCAGCACCGCCAGTTAACCGGCAAAGACTTGCCGCCAGTCTTTGCCACATAACCTTAAGCGCATGAAATAAAAGCACTTTTCGCACGCTAACGCGCTTGGCATGAAATTCGCTCTACCTCTTCCAGTCGTCGCGTATCGCGTAAGAGGTAAGGCTTTATGGCCCCGCACAACCAGTCCAACACCATCGATTTCGACGCTGCAAAGCTGCAGCGTCTCGGCTACGCCGGTCGTCTGCAGAAAAGCCTGAAGCCGGTCAGCCTGGCGCAATTACGTCAACAGCTGAGCCTGCGCCTGCAGACCTCGCTGGAAGCCGAGCGCATTCTCGAGTTGTTCTTCACTGAAGTGCAGCGCCTGGTGCCACTCAGCGCCCTCAGCTACCACCTGGCGTCCTGCGACCTGCGCCTGGATCTGGGTGAGCGTGGCAACCACTCGGCCGGCTACCGCCTGAATCACGATGGCGAATACCTCGGTGAGCTGACCTTCCGCCGCAACCAGCGTTTCAGTGAGGATGAGCTGGGCCAGCTGGAATCGCTGCTCGCCAGCCTGCTATTCCCACTGCGCAACGCCCTGCTCTACCGCTCGGCAGTACAGAGCGCACTGCGCGACCCGCTGACCGAAACCGGCAACCGCATCGCCATGCAACAAACGCTCAAGCGCGAAGTGGATATTGCTCGGCGTACCCTGCAGCCGCTGTCGGTGCTGATGGTCGACATCGACCACTTCAAGCGCATCAACGACAGTCACGGCCACCTGGTTGGCGATCAGGCGCTCAAGGCCGTCGCCACCGCGCTGAAAGACAGCCTGCGCAATGTCGACATGGTGTTTCGCTTCGGTGGTGAAGAATTTATGGTGCTGCTCTCCAACACCAGTCGCGAATGCGCCTCGATGGTCGGCGAACGCCTGCGCATGGCGGTACTTGGCGTGCAGTACCTGGTGGAGAACCGCGCCATCGAACTGTCGGTCAGCCTCGGCTGCGCCACTCTGCTGCCGGGCGAGTCGATGGAAAGCCTACTGCGCCGCGCCGACAGCGCGCTGTACGTATCCAAACGCGATGGCCGCAATCGTCTGTCGATGGCTGGGTAAACCACCCGACATAAAAAAGGCGACCCGAGGGTCGCCTTTTTCATATGCACCGCAATGGATTACTCCGGCTTAGGACCGCGACCAAAGCCTGGGCGCTGACCTTCACGGCTCGGCTGGCTACGACGCTTGACTGGCGCACCGGCTGGCTTGCGCGATGGACGCTCAGTCAACTCGACGGCTGGGCGCTGTGCACCTGGCTTGGCCGGGCGCTTCTTGTTGACGTCACGCGGACGCTCGGCAACCGGCGTGCCCTTGCTCTGATCGGCACGCGGTGCACGCGGGGTGCGTACTGGACGCTCGCCACGCTCATCACCTTCACCACGGGCAGGACGCGAACGACCCTGATCACCCGCCGCTGCCGGGCCGCCGCCATAGGCTGGACGCAAGGTCCGCTCTGGACGTGCGGCACGACCCACCGGCTTGGCCGATTTACGCTGCAGACGGTCGATCTTGTCGCGGGCTTTTTCCTTCATATCCGGCAAGGCGACCGGCTTAAGGCCGACTTCCTCGCTGAGGATATCCACTTCGCGCTGGCTCATTTCGCGCCAGCGGCCCATGGTCAGGTCCGAGGTGATAAACACCGGGCCGAAACGCACACGTTTCAGACGGCTGACCACCAGCCCCTGGGATTCCCACAGACGGCGCACTTCGCGGTTACGGCCTTCCATTACCACGCAGTGATACCAGTGGTTGAAGCCAACGCCGCCCGGAGCGACCTTGATATCGGTGAACTTGGCCGGGCCGTCTTCGAGCATCACGCCGGCTTTCAAGCGTTCGATCATCTCTTCGTCGACTTCGCCACGCACACGCACGGCGTACTCGCGGTCCATCTGGAAGGACGGGTGCATCAGGCGGTTGGCCAGCTCACCGTCGGTGGTAAACATCAGCAAACCGGTGGTGTTGATGTCGAGGCGACCGATATTGATCCAGCGGCCATCTTTCGGCCGTGGCAGACGGTCAAACACAGTCGGACGGCCTTCCGGGTCGTCACGGGTGCAGATCTCGCCTTCGGGTTTGTTGTAGATGATCACGCGGCGCACGCTTTCGGCGGCTTCTTCGCGGCGGATCACCTTGCCATCGACGGCAATCGCATCGTGCAGGTCAACGCGCACACCTAGGCTGGCGACTGCGCCGTTGACCTTGACGCGGCCGGCGGTAATCCAGGCTTCGATTTCACGGCGTGAAGCCAGGCCCATACGCGCCATGACTTTCTGCAGTTTTTCGCCTGCGGGGCTGTATTCTTCGATTTCTTCACTCATCTGGGCACCTCCCGGTGTTTTCTTTAGTGATTGGACGACTCGAGTCGTCGAAGGGTCGCGGAGCATACGCGAAACGCGGCGCTTACGCACGGGTTGAGGCTAGTCGCCTGATCGGTGGACGTCAGCCTTTGCGTCGACCGATGGTCGCCAAACTCAGCAAGCGCATATCCGCTTCGGCCAGAACGGCACGTCGGGCAGGCTTGTCGAGCTTCTTCCAGCCTTTGATCTCGGCCTTGCTGCGCCCGCAACCGAGACAGATATCGCGCTCGAACTTGCACAGCTTGATGCAGGGGTCTTTCACCGCGCTAACGCCTTCATTGGTGCCACCAGCACTTCAGTCAGGCAGCTGCTCTTTATCCAGGGTTTCGTGAGGCTCTTCAGCATCGTCACGCTCATCGTCCTGCTCGGGTAAATCATCGAAGTCGGTCTTCAGACCCTGCTCCATCGAGTCGAGTTCAGCCAGTAGGCTGCTGAAGCTGGTTTCTTCGCTCGCTTCCACCGCGAGCTCATCGGCCAGGGCCAGGTCAGCACGCGCCTGCAGGCTTTGTGGCGCCTCCAGATCATCCTCGAAGGCAAGCGCCGGCTCCGGTTCCAGTTCGCGCAGGGCGGCCAGGGGCGGTAACTCGTCGAGGCTTTTCAGGTTGAAGTGATCAAGAAAGGCCTTGGTGGTGGCGAACATCGCCGGTTTGCCCGGCACATCGCGATAACCGACCACACGAATCCACTCACGCTCCAGTAGGGTTTTGACGATATGACTGTTGACCGCCACACCGCGCACATCTTCGATCTCGCCACGGGTGATCGGCTGGCGGTAGGCAATCAGCGCCAAGGTTTCCAGCATCGCGCGCGAGTAGCGCTGTGGGCGCTCTTCCCACAGGCGACCCACCCAAGGCGCATATTTTTCGCGCACTTGCAGACGGTATCCGGACGCCACTTCGATAAGCTCGAAAGCGCGCCCTTCGCAGGACTTGCCCAAGTGTGCCAGCGCCTTTTTGAATACTGCAGGCTCAGGCCGCTCGGCTTCTTCAAAAAGCTCGAACAGGCGCTCCAGTGATTGCGGTTTGCCGGAGGCCAGCAGAAAGGCTTCGAGCAGGCTGGCCAGCTCGCGAGGTTCGTTAAGGTTCATGCTTATTCAGCCCGCGCACGCACATGGATTGGCCCAAAGGCCTCATTCTGCACCAGTTCAACCAAGGATTCCTTGATCAACTCGAGCACCGCCATAAAGGTCACCACCACCCCTAGCTTGCCCTCTTCAGCGCTAAACAGGCTGACAAACGGCACAAACGCGCCGCCTTTGAGACGTTCAAGCACTTCGCTCATGCGCTCACGGGTCGACAGCGCCTCACGGGTGACCTGGTGGCTTTCGAACATATCGGCGCGGCGCAGCACCTCAGCCATCGACAGCAGTACTTCTTCCAGACTGACGTCCGGTAGCAGCTTACGCGCCCGCGCTTCGGGCGCGTCCAGACGCGGCACCGTCACGTCACGGCCAACCCGGCTAAGGCCGTCGATACCTTCCGCGGCGGCCTTGTAACGCTCGTATTCCTGCAGACGGCGGATCAGCTCGGCGCGCGGGTCGTCTTCCTCGGCTTCCGCCTCACTGGAGCGCGGCAACAGCATGCGTGACTTGATCTCGGCGAGCATGGCCGCCATCACTAGGTACTCGGCAGCCAGCTCCAGACGCACCGACTGCATCAGCTCGACATAGCCCATGTACTGGCGGGTGATTTCCGCCACCGGGATATCCAGCACGTCGATGTTCTGCTTGCGGATCAAGTACAGCAGCAAATCCAGCGGGCCCTCGAAGGCTTCGAGAAACACTTCCAGCGCATCCGGCGGGATGTACAGATCGAGCGGCATTTCAGTGACCGCCTGGCCATATACCAGCGCAAATGGCAGCTCCTGCTGCGCATTGGCCTGATCCTGGGGATGGCTCTCGGGATGTTCCTGGGCTGGCACGCTGGACATGGTCATTCTCGAAGGTAGATACAGCGGCAGGTTCAGCGGTAATTCAGGCCAAGGGCCAGGCGCACTTCACTGAGGGTTTCCCGCGCCTCGGAACGCGCGCGCTCGGCGCCATCGGCGAGAATCTGCCGGACCAGATCAGGGTTGTCCTGATAATCCGCGGCGCGCGCCTGCAGCGGTTGCAACTCCTGCTGCAGCGCTTCGACCAACGGCGCCTTGCACTCCAGACAGCCGATACCAGCGCTGCGACAGCCTTGCTGCGCCCAGTCACAGGTTTCGTTGCTGGAGTACAGCTGATGCAGCGGCCACACCGGGCAATTCGCCGGGCTGCCGGGATCATCGCGGTGCACCCGCGCTGGATCGGTCGGCATACGGCGGATCTTCTCCTCGATCGCCGCACCGCTGTCACGCAGGAAAATCGCGTTGTTGTTGGATTTGGACATCTTGCCGCCATCGAGCCCGAGCAGCTTGGGCGACTCGCCAAGCATGGCCTGAGGCTCGATCAGCAGAATCTTGCCGCCGCCCTCCAGGTAACCATAAAGGCGCTCTTTATCACCCAGGGTGATGCTCTGTTGATCCTTGAGCAGCGCCCGCGCGGTTTCCAGCGCTTCGGCGTCGCCCTGCTGCTGATAGGCCTTGCGCAGATTGTTGTAGAGCGTCGCGGCTTTCTTGCCCAGTTTGACGATCGCCGCCTCGGCCTTTTCCTCAAAACCTGGCTCGCGGCCATACAGATGGTTGAAGCGCCGCGCCACATCGCGGGCAAACTCGATATGCGCCAACTGATCACTGCCCACCGGCACCACGCCGGCGCGGTACAGCAGAATGCCCGCAGCCTGCAGCAAGGGATAACCGAGAAAGCCGAAGGTGCTCAGGTCCTTGCCGTGCAGCTGCTCCTGCTGCTCTTTATAGGACGGCACCCGCTCCAGCCAACTGAGCGGGCAGATCATCGACAGCAGCAGGTGCAACTCGGCGTGTTCAGGGACTTGCGACTGGATAAACAGCGTCGCCGAACTGGGACTGACACCGGCCGCGAGCCAGTCCACAGCCATGTCCATGACGCGCTGGGACAGCGGGCCGACATCATCGTAATCGGTGGTCAGCGCGTGTAGATCGACAATGCAGAAGAAGCATTCATAGGTGTGTTGCAGCTTCACCCAGTTCTTCAGCACGCCCTGATAATGCCCCAGGTGCAGCAGACCACTCGGGCGCATGCCAGACAGCACGCGGCGTTCAGCGTCAACAAGACTCAAAACGGATTACCTGAATAATCGAAAGAGCCCGATTATATATAGCCAGGCTCAAAGGTCATCCGTAAAAGGCGACGGATCACCGCAACCCACCCGAATCACCTCAGGCTCATCGTCGGTGAGGCTGACCACGGTGGAGGCCTCCAGCCCGCCGAAACCGCCATCGATGATCAGATCGACCTGATGTTCAAGAATCTGGCGCATTTCATAAGGATCACTCATCGGCAGCGCTTCGCCCGGCAAAATCAGGCTGACGCTCATCAGCGGCTCATCCAGTTCGGCCAGCAAGGCCATGGCAATCGGGTGACTGGGCACGCGCAGGCCGATGGTGCGGCGCTTGGCATGCAGCAGCATGCGCGGCACTTCACGGGTGGCATTGAGAATAAAGGTGTAAGGCCCAGGGGTATGGCTCTTGAGCAGGCGGAAGGCGGCGGTATCAACCTTGGCAAAAGTGCTGAGCTGCGACAGATCGCGGCATACCAGGGTGAAGTTGTGCTTGTCATCCAATTGGCGCAGGCGGCGAATACGCTCAACCGCGTTCTTGTCGCCAATATGGCAACCCACGGCGTAGGAGGAATCGGTCGGATAGATCACCACCCCACCGTTGCGGATGATCTCCACGGCCTGTTTGATCAGGCGCGCTTGCGGGTTTTCCGGATGAATCTGGAAGAATTGGCTCACGCTCAGACCCTGGTCAAATTGCAGTAGGCTGCTGGACATGTTGAAACCGTGCCCACAGGGGCGGTAGATCCTCGGGCACCGGGCGATAGACGCCCAGCTCAGACCACTGGCCTGGCGCGTGGAAATCACTGCCTGCAGTGACAAACATGCCGAACTCCCTCGCCAGAATTGCCAGACTGCCAACCTGTTCGGCCGGCTGCATCCCGTTGACCACTTCCAGCGAATGGCCGCCGGCGCCGACAAAATCGGCGATCAACTTGCGTCGTTTACTCCGAGTAAAGTCGTACTGCCAGGGATGCGCCAGACTGACCCAGGCATTGGCGCGGCGCAGGGTATCCACTGCTTGAGCCAGCTCCGGCCAGTGCTGTTTAACATCCCCCAACTTGCCCGAGCCCAGCCACTTGCGAAACGCTTCGGCGCGGTCCTTCACATAACCGCTGCGCACCAGAAAGTCAGCGAAATGCGGGCGCGCCGGGGCGTTGCCGCTGTCACCCAGTTCTTGCTGCATGGCCCGCGCGCCTTCCAGCGCGCCCGGCATGCCTTTGGCTTCCAAACGCTTGCTGATCTCAGCAGCGCGCAACCAGCGCCCTTCATGCAGTTCGGCAATCGCCTGCTGCAAAGCCGGCGCATCACGATTGAAGGCGTAACCCAGCACGTGAATAGTCGCACCGCCCCAGGTGCAGGACAGCTCGATACCGTTGACCAACTGCATGCCCAGCGCCTGCGCTGCGGCGCCGGCTTCGTCGAGGCCATCGAGGGTGTCGTGATCAGTCAACGCCAGCAAACGCACACCGCGCTCAAACGCCCGCGCCACCACCACAGCGGGCGCAAGGGCGCCATCTGAAGCGGTGCTGTGGCAATGCAAATCAACATCCATAAGGGGCGCTTTCCGAGTCATTTATGTTTGTTATTATGCCGCCAGATGTGGATTCTTGCTGGCTTGCGCCAATATTTCCTCGACTTTGCCTGATCAGGCTGCTTTTCTCCTCTGGCGCCGGCCCGCGCCAACCACCGTATTAAGGATTGAGATGCTCTACGCGATCATTGCCACCGATGTGGAAAACTCCCTGGAAAGCCGTCTGAATGCCCGCCCGGCGCACTTGGCACGCCTGGAGCAGCTGAAAAGCGAAGGCCGCCTGATCCTCGCGGGCCCGCACCCAGCCGTCGACAGCAATGATCCAGGCCCGGCAGGTTTTTCCGGCAGTCTGATCGTCGCCGAGTTCGAATCGCTGCTGGCCGCACAACAATGGGCCGAAGCCGACCCCTACCGCGCCGCAGGGGTGTATGCCTCAGTGCTGGTAAAACCCTTCAAACTGGTCTTGCCTTGAAGCCAACACTTCGCTGAACAACCCATAACAACAATTACAAAGATAGGAGTTCCGATGCGTCCAGGCCCGCTGTTTCTACTCTTGACCCTGTGCTTGCCAGCCGTCACCCAGGCCGAAGAAAGCCCGTCGCAGCCATTGGCAGAAGCCACCTCGGCGCAGACGCAGATCGATGAATTGGAACAGCGCCTGGCGCTCAGCGAAGAACAGCGCGAAGCCCTCAGCGCGGAACTGCAAAACAACAGCAGCGAACGTGAAACCGTGCAACTGCAGCGCCTGCGCCAGGAAAACCAGCGCCTCAAGCTGCAGCTGAAAAAAGCCCAGGCCAGCGCCCCGCAGCCGCTGATCAGCGAACAGCAGATGTGGTTTGCCACGGGCGCCGGGGCCGGTTTGCTCGGGGTGATTATCGGTGCGTTCCTACGCCGCGGTCGCCGCTCACGCAGCGAGTGGCTCAACTAACCCATGAGTGATCTGCTGTTAATCGACGACGACGTCGAACTCTGCGAACTGCTGACCAGTTGGCTGACCCAGGAAGGCTTTCAGGTCAGCGCCTGCCATGACGGCCACAGTGCCCGTAACGCCCTCGCCAAACACAGTCCGGATGCGGTGGTACTGGACGTGATGCTGCCCGACGGCAGTGGCCTGGAATTGCTCAAGCAGTTGCGCAGCGATCACCCCGAGCTGCCGGTGCTGATGCTCTCGGCGCGCGGCGAACCGCTGGACCGGATTCTCGGTCTTGAACTGGGCGCCGACGATTACCTGGCCAAACCTTGCGACCCCCGCGAACTCACCGCGCGCCTGCGCGCAGTGTTACGCCGCAGCCTGCCGGCCACACCCAGCAGCCCACTCGACCTCGGCGACCTGCATTACAGCCAGGCTCGCGGCACCGTGACCCTGGGCGAACAGGAAGTGCTGCTGACACTTTCGGAGAGCCGCATACTCGAAGCCCTGCTGCAACATCCGGGTGAGCCAGTGGATAAACAGGAACTGGCGCAACTGGCCCTCGGCCGCAAGCTGACCCTGTATGACCGTAGCCTGGATATGCACGTCAGCAACCTGCGCAAGAAACTCGGCCCGCACGCCGACGGCCGCCAGCGCATTCTTGCCCTGCGTAGCCGCGGCTACTACTACAGCGTTTAAAACCTGCTGCGCGTCGGCCCTGCTGCGTTAAAAACAAGCTCGGAAAGCCGCTTGCGGCTAGCGCGCTTTAGCGCGACCCGAAGGGCGAGTGAAACGAGTAATGCTCATTTACAGCAGTAAACTCGCGTGCGAGCCCAGTCCGCTTCCTCGCCGTTTTGACCAGCCGGAGGCTGTTACTAACGTAGCGCCTTGCATGACTCTAGCTCGCGAGGTTTTGCACAGTTTTTAAGTAAATCAGTTCAGCCGCGCTCTTTACCTAAGCTTTACCTTGCCCTGACGGCCCTTGACCTTGACCGCCCTAGACTGGGCTCATCCGGTGTTTACCGGTTTCAGACAAGGAGACACACCATGCGCAAGACCCTTACCGCAGTACTGCTCGCCCTGACCCTGCCGACTCTGGCCATGGCCATGCCTGACGGCGGCCCGCGGCACGGCGGCCATCATGGTGAACATGGCTCCCGCATGTTCAAAGAGCTCGACCTGAGCAAAGAGCAGCACCGCGAAATCCGTAAGCTGATGGGCGAGCAGATGCAAGGTCGCCATGAAATCACCAAGCGCTACCTGGACAAGCTGCCGGCGGCTGAACAGAAAGCCATGCAGGACGAACTGAAGGCAGCCAAGGACAAACAGCACAGCGCCATCCGCGCCCTGCTCAAGCCCGAGCAGCAGAAGGCGTTTGACGAGCACCAGAAAAAAATGGAAGAGCGCCGCGCCGAGCGTCAGGCATTCAAAGCCTGGCAGGCCGAGCAGGCGAAAAAGAACTAACCCGGGCACTGTTGCCTTTACGCCCATCAGGCTGCAAAGCCTGATGGGCGTAAGCATTTCCACCAGAACTACTAAAGGAGTCAACGTGCGGTCACTGTTCTGGCGCATCTTTGCCAGCTTCTGGCTGGCTATTGCCCTGGTTGCCGGGCTGTCCATGCTGCTTGGGCGCATGCTCAATCAGGACGCCTGGCTGCTCAGCCAGCACCCCGGCATGGATGACCTCGCCGAAAAGTGGACTGAGCGCTACGAGAAGAAAGGCCCAAGCTCCGCCCAAGCCCTGCTCGAGCAACGCAAACGCAAGTTCCGCATCGACGTACAGGTACTCGACGACAGCGGCCAAGCGGTGGTCAAAGGCACCTTCCCCCCCCGCGCGGCAGCCTTTGAAGCCCGTCATCGCAATGAGAAGCGCCTGCCTTGGCGTCGTCTGAGTGTTGATTACACCAGCCCGCACAGCGGCGAAACCTATCTGTTTATCTACCGCATCCCGAACCCCGAAGTCGCCGCCTGGCAGCGCGAAAGCCTGCTTTGGCCGCTGAGCGCCCTGGGTATCGCCATGCTGGTACTGACCCTGTTCAGCCTCTGGCTGACGCTCTCCATCACCCGTCCGCTAAATCGCCTGCGCGGCGCGGTGCATGACCTGGGGCAAACCGCCTATCAGCAGAACAGTCTGGCCAAATTGGCCGAACGGCGTGATGAGCTCGGCGTGCTGGCGGCCGACTTCAACCGTATGGGTGAGCGCGTGCAGGGCCTGATCAGCAGTCAGCGCCAGTTGCTGCGCGACGTTTCCCACGAGCTGCGCTCACCATTGGCGCGTCTGCGCATCGCCCTGGCACTGACCGAGCGGGCAGAAGCTGAAGAGCGAGAGAAATACTGGCCGCGCCTGAGCCAGGAGTGCGACCGCCTAGAAGCGCTGATCAGTGAAATCCTCGCCCTCGCCCGCCTTGACGCCGAACCGGGCGCGGCGCAACCGATCAACCTAGACGAACTGCTGCACAAACTGCAGGACGACGCGCGCCTGGACGCACCAGAGCAACAGATCAAGATTCAGCTAGAAAGCGGCCTGCAGCTCAATGGCTGGCCGGATATGCTGCAACGCGCGATGGACAACCTGCTGCGCAACGCCCTGCGTTTCAACCCGCCTGGCCAGGCCATCGAATTGACCACCAGCCGAAGCTCCGAGCAGCTATGCCTGAGCGTACGCGACCACGGCCCTGGCGCTGCGCCTGAGCTGCTGGCACGTCTTGGTGAACCCTTCTACCGCGCCCCCGGCCAGACCAGTAGCGGTCATGGCCTGGGGCTGGCCATCGCCCGCCGCGCCGCCGAACGGCATGGCGGCCAGCTGGAGCTGAGCAACCATGCGCAAGGCGGCTTTATCGCCACCCTGCGCCTGCCACTCACTCCACCGCAGGCCAGACCCTGACAAAATCACTGACCTGCACCTGCGGCACCGCGCGCAATTCGCGCTCCGGCGTGCCCAGGTAGAGGTAGGCAATAACCTGCTCATCCGCGCCTAGGCCCAAGCCGGCGGCAACCTGCGGGTTGTAGGCCATATCACCGGTGCGCCAGACCGCACCAATGCCTTGCGCATGGGCAGCCAGGAGAATGCCGTGGGCCGCGCAGCCAGCGGCCAACACCTGCTCCTGCGCCGGTACTTTCAGGCTGGCCTGAACGCGGGCAATCACCACCACCAGCAACGGCGCACGCAGCGGCATGGCGCGCGCCTTGGTCAGCGCTTCTGGGCTGGCATCGGCGGGCAAAGCACTGGCAAACAGCTCGCCCAGCTGCGTCAGCGCTTCGCCCTCAACGGTGAGAAAACGCCAGGGCCGTAACTGGCCATGATCAGGCGCACGCAGAGCGGCGCGAAACAACAGCTCGCGCTGCGCAGCATCGGGGGCCGGCGCAATCAGGCGCGGCGCGGAAACACGGTTTAGCAACGCATCAAGAGCGTCCATCAGCCACCTCAGCAATTGAAACAGGTGGCCATTCTAGTGCTTGTGCGCGACTGAGGGGCAATCCACACAGGTTCTCAGGCCACCCGTTCAGGCGAAACACTCGGCAACACCGGCGGCATCAACGGCGGTAAGCCGTGTGCGCTGCGCGCCGCATCGCAATGCGGGTTGTGCTCACCATTGACCCAAGAGGCCTCGAATTCGCGGCAGGTGCTGGAACGCTGTTCATACAGCGTACAGCGCACTCCCTGGCCGACTTCACCGAGCAGGGCCGTGCAACGCACGGGCTTGTGCTCCGTGCCGCGCATGGCGACGCGATGCGGGGTGATTAGCACAACCTGATCATCGGGCACTACACCACCCGCCGATTGGCACTCACCCCAGAAAAATGACACACGAAAATGCGCGCAGCAGGCGCCACAGCTAAGACAAGGATTGCTATCGGACATGATTTGGCGGGCTCAGAAACCGGCAAGGGCCGGCACCTGGCGGCTATTCTATGCAGCGCCAAGCGCTTGTAAAGCGCGCATTACGGCGGCTGTACAGCGGCTGCAGCGCGCGTAGAATAACGCCCCTTTGCCCCATCAGAGCCCGAGCCGAATCCATGTCATTGCCGACACTGCGCATCATTGCTTTTATTCTCGGCATCTTCCTGATCACCCTGGCCGTCAGCATGTTGATCCCCATGCTGACGCTGCTGCTGTATTCGCGCACAGACGACCTCAACGCCTTTCTCTGGTCCAGCCTGGTAACCGCCGCCGCGGGCATCGCCATGGTCATCCCTGGACGACCGAAAGAGGCGCAGCTGCGCCCACGCGACATGTACCTGTTGACCACCGGCAGCTGGCTGGTAGTGTGCATCTTCGCCGCCCTGCCGATGGTGCTGATCCACCATATCAGCTACACCGATGCCTTCTTCGAGACCATGTCCGGCGTCACCACCACGGGTTCAACCGTGCTCGCAGGCCTGGATCACGCCTCCCCCGGCCTGCTGATCTGGCGCTCAATGCTGCAGTGGCTAGGCGGTATCGGCTTTATCGGCATGGCGGTGGCGATTCTGCCGCTGCTGCGGGTCGGCGGCATGCGCCTGTTCCAGACCGAATCCTCCGACTGGGGCGAGAAAGTCATGCCGCGCTCGCATATGGCGGCCAAATACATCCTGTTTATCTACCTGAGCCTTACCCTGATCGGCTTTCTCGGCTTTTGGCTGGCGGGCATGACGCCCTTCGATGCGATCAATCATGCGATGACCTCGATCTCCACCGGCGGCTACTCGACCTCGGACTCATCCCTGGCCAACTGGAGCCAACCGGCCGTGCACTGGGTTGCAGTGGTGCTGATGATCTTCGGCGGACTGCCCTTTACCCTGTATGTCGCGACCCTGCGCGGCAACCGCAAAGCGCTGTTCAAGGACCATCAGGTACGTGGCTTTCTCGGCTTTCTGCTGGCCACCTGGCTGGTGTTCGGCACCTGGCTGTGGCTGCACTCGGATAACAGCTGGCTGGATGCGTTTCGCATCGTTGCGGTGAATGTCACCTCGGTGGTCACCACCACCGGCTTTGCCCTCGGCGATTACACCACCTGGGGCAGTTTCGCCGTGCTGCTGTTCTTCTACCTGACCTTTGTTGGCGGCTGCTCGGGTTCCACTTCCGGAGGCCTGAAGATCTTTCGCTTTCAAGTGGCCTATGTGCTGCTGCGGGCCAACCTGCAGCAACTGGTGCACCCGCGCGCGGTGATCAAGCAGCAGTACAACAATCACAACCTCGATGAAGAGATTGTTCGCTCGCTGATTACTTTTTCATTTTTCTTCACCATCACCATCGGCGTGATCGCCCTCGGCCTGACCCTGCTTGGCCTGGACTGGGTAACAGCCCTGACCGGCGCGGCAACAGCGGTATGTAACGTGGGCCCAGGCTTGGGCCCGATCATTGGTCCGGCGGGCAACTTCTCCAGTCTGCCGGATGCGGCCAAATGGCTGCTGACCATCGGCATGCTGCTTGGCCGCCTGGAAATTCTTACCGTACTGGTGCTGGTAACTCGGGCATTCTGGCGGCATTAAGGACGTATTGGCCGGGTGATTAACACGCAAGCACGGTCATACACCCTAGACTATTGCTATTACTGGAACGGAACCCGCTTAGATGGCTTGGCCGACCTTACGGATCATCGCGTTTATCAATGGCATCTTTCTTCTGACCCTGGCGATCAGCATGGCCGTTCCCATGCTGACCCTGGTGCTGTTTGCGCGGCCTGACGAACTCAACGCCTTTCTCTGGTCCAGCCTGATCACCTTTATCGCGGGCATCGCGATGATTGCCCAGGGCCGGCCCAAAAACGTGCAACTGCGCCCACGCGACATGTACCTGCTGACGGTGTCCAGCTGGATACTGGTGGGGCTGTTCGCCTCTCTGCCCTTTATGTTCTCCCAGCACCTGGGCCTGACCGACGCGGTGTTTGAAAGCATGTCGGGCATCACTGCCACCGGAGCCACGGTGCTGACCGGGCTGGACAGCATGTCGCCGGGCATTCTGATCTGGCGCTCATTACTGCACTGGCTCGGCGGTATCGGCTTTATCGCCATGGCCGTGGCGATTCTGCCAATGCTGCGGATCGGTGGCATGCGCCTGTTCCAGACCGAATCATCGGACCGCTCCGAAAAGATCATGCCGCGCTCGCATATGGTCGCCAAATATATGGTCGCGGCCTACCTGGGCATCAGCCTGCTCGGCTGCCTGGCGTTGTGGACGGCGGGCATGGGGGTGTTCGACGCGATCAACCACACCATGTCGGCCATCGCCACCGGCGGGTTTTCCACCTCGGACCAATCGGTTGGCAAATGGACCGAACCGGCGGTGCACTGGGTCACCATCGTGCTGATGATCCTCGGCAGCGTGCCGTTCGTGCTGTTTGCCTCGATGCTGCGCGGCAACTACAAGGCCTTGATCAGGGACCAGCAGGTGCGCGGTTTTCTCGCCATTTTGCTCAGCACCTGGCTGCTACTCGGCACCTGGTACTACCTGAGCACCGAACTGCACTGGCTCGAAGCCATTCGCCACGTGGCGTTCAACACCACCTCGATCATGACCACCACCGGCTTTGCCCTCGGCGATTACACGCTGTGGGGCGGCTTTGCCGGCATGCTGTTCTTCTATCTGGGATTTATCGGCGGCTGCTCGGGCTCAACCGCAGGCGGGCTGAAGATCTTCCGTTTCCAGGTGGCCTACGTGCTGCTCAGGGCCAACCTGATGCAGCTGATCCACCCGCGCGCGGTGATCAAGCAGCAATACAACCGCCATCACCTGGATGAAGACATCGTCCGCTCGATCCTGACCTTCTCGTTCTTCTTCACCATCACCATCGCCGTGCTGGCCCTAGGCCTGACGCTCTGTGGGCTGGACTGGATCACCGCGCTCAGCGGCGCGGCCAGTACCGTTTCCGGCGTCGGCCCCGGCATGGGCCCGATCATCGGCCCGGCGGGCAACTTCTCCAGCCTGCCGGATACCGCCAAATGGCTGCTGACCTTCGGCATGCTGCTCGGCCGCCTGGAAATTTTGACAGTACTGGTGCTGATGCTGCCGGCCTTCTGGCGACATTAAGCGCGCAGCTACAGACGCGCACGGTACTCACCTGGGGTTGTGTCAAACCAACGACGGAAGGCTCGAAAGAAGTTGCTCGGGTCGGAGAAGCCCAGCAAGTAGGAAATTTCCAGCAAGGTCAGATTGGCCTGGCCCAGATACTGCCCGGCCAGCTCGCGGCGCGTGTCATCGAGCAGGTGCTGGTAGCTGGTGCCTTCATCCTGCAGACGCCGCTGCAAGGTGCGCTCGGACAGCAGCAGCGCCTGCGCCACCGCTTCCCGTTTAGGCTCGCCCTGGGGCAGCAACCGGCATAACACCTGCCGCACCTGATGGGTCACCCGCGTACCGGAAAAGCGCGCCAGGTAATCGCCGGCAAAGCGGTCATGCAGCTGCGCCAGCGCCTCGTTGGCCGACGGCAACGGCGCATCCAGATCGGCACGTTCGAACAGCAAGGCGTAGTGCTCGGCGTTGAATTTCAGCGGACACCGGAACACCTCTTCATAAGGCGCCAGACCCTCCGGAGCCGGTCCCATCAGGCTAACCAGACGAGGGCGCAGCGGTTTGCCGGTCAACCAGCGGCAGAATGCCAGAGAATGCGCCAGCGAGGCCTCGGCGCTTTGCCGCGCCGACGGCAGCCGGTCACCATGAATCGCCAGCAGCATTTCATAGCCTTCCGGGGTGGGATGAAAACTGAGGTCAGCACCCTCGCCAATGATCCGCTGATAGCGCACCAGACGGGCAAAACCCTCTTGCAGATTGCGGCTGCTCATCACCGCATATCCCACCACGTTGAAGGATGATGGCCGCAAAATCTTCGCCATATTCAGGCCAATCGCCGGGTTACCGGAAGCCTGCACAGCCAGGTGCCAGAGCCGGGTCATGGCATCCTGGGCAAAGCGCGCATCGGGGTCGCTCAAGGCTGCATAGTCGAGGCCCAGCTGGGTAAACAGGCTGCGGCAATCAACCCCGCCAAGCTCCAGGGCCGCGACAATGCCCGAGGCCCAGCTGGATGAAGTGGTACGTTCGCTCATGGCGTTTTCTTATTTTGAGTCAGCAAAAAGGGCGACAGAAGGATACTAAACTGGCACCTAATGTCAGTGGCCCAGCGCGTCAGTCGACCTAGACTGCTAGTAAGCCGCCACAGCCGCAAGCCTGGTGGCGCTCAAAAGAATAAGAGGAGGCCCCCGATGAGTACCGAAACCCACGAACGCTTCAACAGCTTCGCCGAGTTCTACCCCTATTACCTGCAGGAGCACAGCAACGCCACCTGCCGCCGCCTGCACTATGTCGGCAGTCTGCTGGTGCTCTGCGTGCTGGGCTATGCCCTGGTCACTCAGCAGTGGCTCTGGCTGCTGGCCATCCCGCTGATTGGTTACGGCTTTGCCTGGATCGGCCACTTTGTTTTCGAAAAGAATCGCCCTGCCACCTTCGATTACCCGCTCTACTCGCTGATGGGCGACTGGGTGATGCTCAAGGATGCCTTTACCGGACGCATCAAGTTCTAATCGCGCGACCGCTGGCACAGGCGGCGCTGCCGTTCGGCTGCCGCGCTTGGCGGTTGCAGTGGGCTTGGTTATGATCCCTGGCTTATTTTGCGCAGCCGGCACGGTGCGCTATCCAGGCACCCAGCAGAGGTGCCAGACGAGCAGCAGGGATTGTCCCATCGGATGAATGTCAAAAGCGCCCCCCGAATTTCCGCACTGCCGGCACCGCCGCTGCGTGAGTACTACTCCCGCGTTTTGGCCTATATCGCCATCGCCGCCAGTATTGCCGCTGGCACCTACACCCAGCATTTCGGTTACGACATTCTCTGGATGGTGCCCTACGCCCTGCTCTATCCGCATCTTGCGCACCATCTGAGCCTGCGCTTCAAGCGTGAGCATCCACAACGCACCACCCTCAGCCTGTTATTTATCGATGCATTGCACTCCGGCGGCGCGCTGGCCCTGCTCGGGTTCTCGGTAGTTCCCAGCCTGATGTCGCTGCTGATCCTGCTGTTCAGCTCGCTGGTAATCGGTGGCGTGCGTCACCTGGCTCTGGCATCGCTGATTGCGCTAAGCGGCGCGGTGTTCTGCGCGGCTCTATTCGAAGTCAAACTGAACATCAACACCCCGCCCCTGGTGGCGTTTATTAGCATCTTTTTCACCACCCTCTATATCTGCATCACCGCCTACTTCGTACACCAGCAGGGCCTGCGCCTGGCGCAGGTGCGCAGCGAAATCACCCTCGAACAGGAAAAAGCCGCACGCTTGGCGCGCAACCTGGCTAAGTACCTGTCGCCGCAGGTGTGGGAATCGATCTTCACCGGCAAGAAAAGCGTGCGCCTGGAAACCCAGCGCAAGAAGCTCACGGTGTTTTTCTCCGACATCAAGGGCTTTACCGAGCTGTCTGAAGAGCTGGAAGCCGAAGCCCTGACCGATCTACTCAACACCTACCTCAATGAAATGTCGAAGATCTGCCTGAAATACGGCGGCACCATCGATAAGTTCATCGGCGACTGCGTGATGGTGTTCTTTGGCGACCCCAGCAGCAAAGGCGCGAAAAAAGATGCGGTGAATGCTGTCTCCATGGCCATCGCCATGCGCAAGCATATGAAGGTGCTACGCCAGCAGTGGCGTGCCCAGGGCATCACCAAACCGCTGGAAATCCGCATGGGGCTGAACACCGGTTATTGCACGGTGGGCAACTTCGGCGCCGATACGCGTATGGACTACACCATCATCGGCCGCGATGTGAACCTCGCCAGCCGCCTGGAAAGCGCGGCCGAATCCGGTGAGATCCTGATCTCCCACGAGACCTACTCGCTGATCAAGGACGTGATCATGTGCCGCGACAAGGGCCAGATCAACGTCAAGGGCTTTACCCGTCCGGTGCAGATCTATCAGGTGGTGGATTTCCGCCGCGACCTGGGTGCCACGTCGAGCTATGTCGAGCACGAATTACCGGGCTTCTCCATGTACCTGGACACCAACGGCATCCAGAACTTCGACAAGGAAAAGGTTATCCAGGCCCTCAGCCAGGCAGCCGATAAGCTGCGTGACAAGGTGATCATGTAGCGCCCACCTGGGCCTGCAAGCACAGCTCACCATCCAGCAGCGGCTGCTGAGCCAGAAACTCCAGCGCCGAGGCCCGCCAGGATTGCCGTGCAGCCAACTCGGCGCAACGCGCGCGATCCAGGCTCAAGGCGGCCAGACAGGCCGCACGCAAGTCCTCATGCATGACCCCGCTGACGCCCGCCTGCAACACATCCAGCGGCCCGGCTACCGGAAACGCCGCCACTGGCGTACCGCAGGCCAGTGCCTCGAGCATCACCAAACCATAGGTATCGGTACGCGAGGGGAACACCAGCACGCTGGCGTTCTGAAACGCCTCAGCCAACGCCTGACCATGCTGATAGCCGAGAAAGCTCACCTGCGGATAAGCCGCCTGCAATGCGTCGCGCTGCGGGCCGTCGCCGACCACGCGCTTCTCCCCCGGTAGATCGAGGGCCAGAAACGCCTCGATATTCTTCTCCGGAGCAATCCGCCCAACATACAGAAACACCGGTTCAGCCATATTTTGCGGCGTTAGCGTAGGACGAAACAGCCGCGTATCGACGCCCTTGCGCCAGAGCACCAGGCGCTTAAAGCCCCAGCCAGCAAACTCGTCACGCATGCGCTCGGTGGTCACCAGCACCGCCTGGCTCGACCGATGGAACGCCCGCAGAAAGGCATAACCCCAGCGTAGCGGCACCCAGGGCCAGCGGGTGTGTACATATTCGGGAAAGCGCGTATGGATCGCGCTGGAGAACGCCAGACCGCGCTTACTTAACCAGCGTCGCGCTGCCCAGCCCAACGGTCCTTCGGTGGCCAGGTGCACGCAATCCGGCTGAAACGCGCGGATCGCTGGGCCAACCCGCCAGAGGTTCCACACTAATGGAATCTCCGGATAACTGGGACATGGCAGCGCGCGAAAATCCGCCGGCGACAGCAGCTTCACCTGATGGCCGAGGCCACGTAGCTCACTGATCAGCGCCTGCAGACTGGTCACCACACCATTGACCTGCGGTGACCAGGCGTCGGAGACGATCAGAATCCTCACAGGACCGGCTCAGCAGCCACAACCGGAGCTGCTTGCAGCTGACGCGCCTGATCATCGGCCAGGCGATACAGCTCGATGCTGCCATCCAGATGCTCGATCAGTGCCGTGCAGGACTCCACCCAATCGCCGCAATTCATGTACTCGACATCACCCATCGGGCGAATTTCGGCATGGTGAATATGCCCGCAGATCACGCCGTTGAAGCCGCGCTTGGCGCACTCATGGACGATGGCTTCTTCGAAGTCGCTGATGAAATTCACCGCGCTCTTGACCTTGTGCTTGAGGTACGCCGACAGCGACCAGTAGCCGTAGCCATAACGGCTGCGCCAGAAATTCAGCCAGCGGTTGAGGGTCAGGGTGAAGCCATAGGCCGAGTCGCCGAGAAAGGCCAGCCAGCGGTGATAACGGGTGATCACATCGAACTGGTCACCGTGAATCACCAGCAGGCGACGACCATCGGCGGTGAGGTGCTCGGCCTCGTCGACCAGCTGGATATTGCCGAGCATCAGGCTCGAGTAGCGCCGCAGAAACTCGTCATGGTTACCGGTGACATAGATCACCTCGGTGCCGCGTTTGCTCATGGTCAGCAAGCGGCGGATCACGTTGCTGTGCGACTGCGGCCAGTACACCCCACTGCGCAGCTTCCAGCCGTCGATGATGTCGCCGACCAGATAGATCTTGTCGGTCTGATAGCGCTTGAGAAACGCTGCCAGGTGTTCGGACTGACAATCCCGGGTGCCAAGGTGCACATCGGAAATCCACAGGGTACGGACACGTTGCTTGCGGCTGGGCTTGGCGAGCTGGGCGCTGGTCATGGACGACCTCCGGCTGGGTTTGCTCGAGTCTGCGCAGCGCCAGTGAAATAGCCATGACAGGCGCATGGCAGTTCAATGACAACGCACCAGCCTTATCTAAGAATCTGTTTACGATCTCGCGAGCTAGAGTCATGCAAGACAAAAGCAGGCGAGGAAGCGGAGTTTACTGGTGTAAATGAGCATTCCGAGCCTGCTTTTAACGCAGCAGGGCCGACGCGCAGCAGATCGTAAATAGGTTCTGCGGGTAGACTTAGCGCCTGAAAAGGAGCCCACCATGTCCTCTCTGCTCTCGCTGCGTCATTACAGCCATGAACTGCTCAGCCACAGCCATGACCACGCGCAACTGGTCTTTGGCCTAAGTGGCTTGCTGGAGTTCGAGGTGGCTGGCCAAGGCAGCCAGGTGAAACGCCAGACCCTGGCCGTGGTGCCCAGCGATGCGCAGCACGCCTGCGGTAGCAAAGACGGCAGCCACTGCCTGGTGCTCGACGTACCCGAAGACAGCTGGCTGCAGCAACAGCTGGGCGGGCATCTGGATGCTACCCGCCGACTGCTGGAAAAACCTGCCGCCGTCAGCCTGAATCCCGCGCAGAGCCAGTTGGTCAGCTGGCTGGCGGCCAGCCCGATCAATGATCCGGTGATTGCCCAGCAAGGCGCCGCACTGCTCTTGGCCAGCCTGGCCAATGCCGATACGTCTGTCCCTGCAAGTAACTGCTTGCCGCTGGCGGCATTGGATGCCCATATCGACCAGCATGCCGCACACCCGCTGCAGGTGGCCGATCTGGCGCGCCTGGCCGGCCTCTCGGCGGCGCGTTTTCACGCACGCTTTCTCGCTGAGACCGGGCAAACGCCGATGGACTATGTGCGCAGCCGCCGCCTGCAACTGGCGCGGCAACTGCTGCAGGGCAGCAACCTGGCAATTGGCGAGATCGCCGCGCGGGTTGGATACAGCTCACAAAGTGCCTTCAGTGCCGCCCTGTCACGCCATCTCGGCGTTACACCTCGGCAACTGCGCCGCACTGACTAATTCCTACGAGAGCCTGGCGACAAAACCCGCGATTCCTGAGACAGACAAGCGCACAGCAAGGCACCTAGACTGCCCGGCAGAATCGAGGAGTCGCCTATGCAAAATATCGAATGGCAGGATTTCGAAAAGGTGGAGCTGCGCGTCGGCACCATTCGTGCCGCCCGCCCCAATGAACAAGCCATAAAACCCGCATACGTGCTGGAAGTGGACCTCGGCGAACTGGGCATCAAGACGTCCAGTGCCCAGCTCACCGCCCACTACAGTTGCGAACAACTGCTCGGCCGCCAAGTGCTGTGTGTGTGCAATTTCGCTGCAAAACGCATCGCCGGTGTGCGCTCCGAGGTGCTGGTGACCGGCGTGTATGACGCCGACAACCACGTGGTACTGGCCGGCTTCGACAAGCCGCTACCCAACGGCGCACGCCTGGCATGAATCAACGTAATGCCCTCTGGGCAATTCACCTGGGCGCCCTGCTGTTCGGCTTGTCCGGCATCTTCGGCAAGCTGGCGAATACCACGCCGCAGATGATCTCCGCCGGCCGCGCCATCTTCGCCGTGGCGGCCCTGCTGCTGTTCGCCAAACTGATCAGCAACGCTCGCCTGGTACGCCTCGGCTTGCGCCAAACCAGCCTACTGGCCCTTGGCGGCCTGCTGCTTGGCGGTCACTGGTGGAGTTTTTTCGAGTCCGTGCATATCTCCGGCGTGGCCATCGCCACCCTCGGCTTTGCCAGTTTCCCGGCCTTTACCGTACTGCTCGAAGGTTTGCTGTTCCGCGAACGCACACGGCCGGTCGAATACGCCATGGTGGCGCTGGTGTGCCTGGGCCTGGTGCTGGTCACCCCGGATTTCGACCTCAGCAGCCAGGCCACAAGCGGCCTGCTCTGGGCAGTGCTGTCCGGCCTGCTGTTCGCCCTGCTGTCGCTGCTCAACCGCGCCAGCACCCGTGGCGTCGAGCCGGTACAGGCGGCGCTATACCAGAACCTCACCGTACTGCTGGTATTTATGCCGCTGGCCTGGCCAACCCTGCCCAGCGTGCAGGCCCAGGATTGGCTGTGGATGGCCATGCTCGGGATCTTCTGCACGGGGCTGGCACACAGCCTGTTCGTCGCCAGCCTGCGGGTACTCAAAGCGCGCACCACGGCGGTGATTTTCGCCCTGGAGCCGATCTACGGAATTGCCTTCGCCTGGCTGCTGTTCAGTGAGGTGCCAACCCTGCGCATGCTTGCCGGCGGCCTGCTGATTGTCAGCGCGATCTTTATTTCAGCGCGGATGGCCAAGTGATCCAAACGTTCCTCAACAACGCTCAGCGGTCGTTGTGGCCCAGATCCCGCGCCGGATCGATCTGATCGCGCAAGCGCTGCTTGAGCACCTTGGCCTCGGGGAAACCACCATCGGCCTTGCGCTCCCATATCTGCACGCCATCGCAGGTGATGCGAAACACCCCGCCAGTACCGGGCTCCAGGCAAACCCGGGACAGATCATCGGTAAAAGTCGACAACAGCTCCTGGGCCAACCAGGCGGCGCGCAGCAGCCACTGACATTGTGTGCAATAGGTGATGACCACTTCGGCTTTAGGGCTGGACATTGGCAGGCTCACGACGGATGAAAAGCCGATGATAACGCGCAGTGGCCTTAGCCTGGCGCACCAAGAAAAACGCCCGCGTACCAGAGGCACGCGAGCGTTGAGCGACAGCGTCTTGTATCAGGCGATTTTGGCCAGCAGCTGACGCGCTTCCTGCTTCTGCTCTTCATCGCCCTCGTTGATCACTTCATTGAGGATCTGGCAGGCGCTGTCCAGGCTGCCCTGCTCGATATAGGCCAGGGCCATGTTCAGTTTGGACAGGTTGTCGTGGTTGCCGGCCAGCTCATCAAGATCATCCAGCAGTGCCACGTCGAGCACGTCACCGCCCCAGCCATCGTGGGAGGTTTCTTCCACCAGCATCGACTCGGCATACGGACTGCGGGCATCGCGGCTACCCGACAGCCCGAAGATATCCGAGCTCTTGCGCTTGGCCGCGGCACTACTCTCAGCCTTGTCCGTCAGTTTTTTTGGCGCAGTAGGGGCAAAGGGGCTGACCAGATCCCAGTCGGCGTCCAAGGACATATCGTCCAGATTGAGCTGGCCATCATTGGCGGCTTCTTCAAACGGCTGCGCCTCAACCTCGTCCAGCTCCAGCACCACATCGTCCAGCAGACTGCTCGGCGGCGCGCTGAACAGCTCGGCATGCCGAGCCTTCAATTCATCAATCCGCGCCGGGGTAAATCCGGATGCCCGCACCAAGGCTTCATGGGCAACAAAGCCTTGGGCATCGCCCAGCAAGGCCAGCACTTCCAGCAGGCGGAAACCGATATCACTGCGCTGCGGCTGCGCCTCCCAGGCCTTGCGCAAGGTGCTAGCGGCCTCACTCAAGCGGCCGTAAGCGATATACACATTGGCGCTTTGCAGCGCATCTTCGCCCGCCGCCGGCCATACCGGGCCGCCACGCGGCGCATCGCGCACGTTGAGTGCCACTGCGGCTGCCGGTGCGACTGGTAGAGCCGGTGCAATACTCTGCGCCTTGGGCATGCTAGCAGCTCGCGCCGGTTGGGCAGGCATGGGCGCAGGCTCGACAGGTTTTCTGCCACGCCAGAACAGGCCGGCCACTCCAGCCAGTAACAGCGCCAGCAGACCGGCAATAATCGCCAGCCAGTTGCTGCCTGACTCAGCCGTAACCGGCGGCGTTTCCGCGACCGGAGCGAGCACAGGAGCAGCGGTTGCTTCGGCACTCGCCCGGCGGGCGGCCAATTCGGCCTGCAGGCCGGCAATCTGCTGATCCCGCGCTTCCATCTGCTCCTGCAGCTGCTGCACCTGTAGGCCCAGCTGCGCCAGGCTCTGCTGCAATTGCAGGGTCTCGCTAATCTGGCTAGCCAACTCCTGCTCGACGCGGGCCTGCTCCTGGACCAGTTGCTCGGCTGGCGGATCAACCGGCAGTTCAGAACTAGGCGCAGCCACAGTCTCTGGCGAGGCAGTTGCTGCGACAGCAGGCGCTACTGCAGACGACACACTCGCAACGCTGTCAGGCAATAGCAATTGCGCACCAGCACGCAGGCGATTGATATCGCCATTGATAAAGGCCTGAGGATTGAGCGCATGGATGTCGTTTATCAGCGCCTGGGGCGCCACCTGCCCGGCATCGGCGGCCAGACGCGTGGCAATCTTCCACAGGCTATCGCCGCTGACCACGCTGTAGCGATTACCCTGCTGCGCGGCGGGCAATACTGCCGGGCGCGCAGGCGCGACAGTGGCAGCACGAGGCGCGCTCGCTACGGCAGCTGGCGCGGCAGATGCTGCAGGCGCAGCCAGGCTGCGGTAGGCGGCAGAGCTGGGCGGGTCAAGCAGCACGGTGTACTCGCGGTACAACTGGCCATTGGGCCGCACCACTTCGACAATAAAATTCAGATAAGGCTCGCGCACCGGCTGGGTCGACACCACGCGAATCACGCTCTTGCCGCCACGCAGCAGCGGGGTAAAGCGCAGGTCATTGAAGAAATACAGGCGGTCGACGCCGGAACGGCTAAATACCTCAGCGGGCGCCAGGCGCACGCGCATGTCGGCGTCGGTCAGGTCGCCCACATCAAACAATTCGATTTCGGCATCCAGCGGCTGACTAAGTGCCGAATGCAGGGTGATTTCGCCCAGGCCAAGTGCTGGAACCAGCCCCGAATACAGGGCCGAGCTGGATGCGAGGCCGATCAGTAATTGACGAACCTTTGCCATAAAAAACGCTCCCGGTGAATCCGCTTCTGCACCCTCGCTATTACACGTCATGGACGTGCGCTTCCAGCGCTTGCGAGAGTATAGAAGACGGCAAATGCGGCCTTGGGACTACGTTCCGTGTTTAACCCGGCTGGTGCATGGCAATAATTACGGCGCGCTGAATAAACAAATGCTCACCGCCGTTCGGCAAAAAGCCATCACAGGTGCAAGCATAGGCCCAGAGCCAATAAAATGACAACTGCGTCACACTACCGATTAGCTGTCAGCGCTTTGTCGATTTGACGCCCCAGGCAGCCAAAACCGTGACCGCGAATACCCCAGCCACCAGCCAGAAACTCTGTTTGAAGGCGAGCATCTCCGCAACGTGATCGCCGCCTTCGGCGCTGTGCCGCCACTCCAGAAAGAAGGTCAGCAGATTGACCCCAAACGCCCCGCCCAGCTGGCGCACGAAGGTAATGGCACCTGCGCCCTGGGCCAGCTCCTCGGGACTGAGGATATCCAGCGAGCCGGTACTCAAGGCCGGCAGCAACACACCCAGACCCACGCGCCCCATACAGGCCCAGAAGCACAGCTGGATAAACGAGGCGCCCTGCTCGACCCAGGCCAATCCTGCCGCCGACAACGCAAAGATCAGCAGACCGGCACTCAGCAGCATGGCTGCAGACAGCCGATCACTGAGCCAGCCGCCGAGAAAGGACGCCATGCCCATCAATATCCCAGCTGGCAACAGCAGCAGGCCCGAGCGTCCGGCGCTGAAGCCTTCAACGGTCTGCAGATACAGTGGGATCAGGTAGGTCGAACCATAGAGGCCCAGGCCAAGGGTCAACGCGACCCAGCTGGCGCTGCGAAACCCGGCATGCCGCCACAGCGCAAGGGGCAGCAGCGGCTGAGCGGCACGCCGGCTGCGCAGGATAAATGCCACACCGGCCAGCAACGCCAAACAGCCCGGCAACCAAACCCTCGGCGCCGACCAGGCAAAACGCTGCGCCTCGGCAAGAAAGCCCAACGCTGCAAATATCGCCACACACAGCCAGGCGAAGGCCTGAATATCTAAACGCGGCGTGCTGCGCTCACGTTCACTGGGCAACAACCATTGCCCAGCGAGCATGGCCAGCAGGCACATCGGCAGTGGCATCCAGAAGATTGACGGCCAGCCGAAATGATCGACCAGGTAACCGCCAATCCCCGGCCCCAACGACGGCGCCAGCATCACCCCCAGGCCATATATGCCCAGCGCCATGCCGCGCCCGCCATCGGCGAATACACGAAAGATCAGCACCATGGCCAACGGTTGCACGATTCCCGCGCACAGCCCCTGCACGATGCGCAGGGCGATCAGCTGCCAGGCTGCGTACGCCACCAGCGCCAACAGTGAACTGAGGATAAACAGCAGCAGGCCGAATTGCGCCGTGCGCCGCGCGCCAAAACGTGCCTGGGCCCATGCGGCCAACAGCAGGCCGGCGGTCATGGCGGCGAGAAAACCGGTGGACAGCCACTGCGCCAGCGGCCGACCGATGGCGAAATCCGCCATGATCGCCGGCAAAGCAACATTGATACTGGTGGAGGCCAAGACCATGGCCATGCTGCCGACCATCAGTAGCGCCAACAGCCACTGCGGATAACGCGGACCGAAGCGTTGCTGCAGGGCCGGCAGGTCGTCACGCATCAGCGTTTTTCCAGGTTACTCAACACCTGGGCGTGGACCTTCTGGCAGCGGCGCAATTCGTCTTCATCAATGCCAGCGAACACTTCCTGGCGCAGTTGCGCGGAGATCGCTTCGATCTTTTCAATCAGCGGGCGGGCCTGTGGGCTGAGGGCAATCTTTTTTGCGCGACGGTCTTCAGGCACCGCCTGACGGCTGACCAGGCCCTGAGCTTCCAGGCTGTCGAGCAGGCGCGCCAGGGTTGGCCCTTCAACGCCGACGCTCTGCGCCAACTCGCGCTGGGTCGGCAATTCAGCAAAGCGCCCCAGGTGCAGCAGCACCAGCCAGCGGGCCTGGGAAAGTCCCAGGCCAACAAGGCGGCGATCCAGTTCGGCGCGCCAGGCGCGGGAGAGTTGGGCAACTTGCATGGCAAAACGGTGTTGATCGGTATGCGACATGGACAACGGCTCTTAACTATAAAAAACTAATTATTAGCCAGCTAACCATAACCCTTTTAACGAGGCAAGCCTGTAAAAGGTTTCACCACTTTACATACTGGTCTTCAACAAAACCCCAGAGGTTGTCGATGCGCACTTCGGGCCGGCCAATCGGCCGCAGCACGCCGGTGAACTGGCCGAAGATCTGTTTGAAGTTGCTCGCCAGCAGCCCCACGTTCAGCCGTTCCTTGTGCAGGCCACGCCCCTCGAAACGCAGCTCCACCTGGCCGTCATAGGAGTTGATCAACCAGGGCTGCAGCGGTTGATCACGATCAAAGGCAAAGCGCACCGTATCGACCTTGAGCAGCTCGCCATCCAGCCAGAAGCAGTTCTCGGTAAAGCTGCTTTCATTGACCCCGCAGGACAGATTCAGCCCGACCCGCTGCTCACCCGCCAGGCCGGACAGGCACGCCCAGTTCCAGTGAGTTTCAGGGCGCATATAACCGGCCGACCAGTCGTGATGAGCAAATGCGCCGATCTGCGCCAGATCGAAATCCCCCAGCGTGCTGCGCACCTGCCCCGTACAGCGCACCCCCGCCACCTTCTGCGCATAAACCCAGCCATTGACCGCGGTCGGCGTGTTGATGCACATCGGCTGAAACGCCGGCACAGCTTCGGAGAAACAGGCGTCGATGCGGGTGCCGTCATCCAGCTCCACCAGCAGGCGCTTTTCCCTGGGCGAAGCGCTGTTCTCCAGGCGCAGCAGATTGCCGCCGCTGCGCACCTCGCACACACCCTGATCCGGGGTCTGCGAGAACTGGCTGCCAAAGCCCAGCGGCAGCTTGAACTGGCGCTCGATCATGCGCCCGCTGGCGGGATGGAACAGGTAGACAAAACCCACGCCCAGCAGGCTCAGATTGGCCAGCGCGCAGCCGCCAATCAGCTCATCGCTGATCAGGCCGAAATACTGGAATTGATGGAAACGCCGCCATTTGGCCAACGCGCCCAGCTTGCGGCCCATCGGCGAGCGAAAGTCAAAATCGCGGTAATTGATCAGCCCCGGCGCGGCGGGAAAAATGCCGTAATGCGGCTGGCCGTTGGCCTGAATCAGTCGATCCATCGGAGCAATCACTCAAGGAAAAAACCTCAGCGATGCTAGCACCGCGACTTCGCACCGAGCATTCACCACAGGCGCCAAGCGCAGCGGCAAAATCGGCCACCTCGCCCCTCAGGCCACGACCTGATTGCGGCCAAACGCCTTGGCTTCATAAAGCGCGCGATCCGCATGCTCGTAAAGCTGCGCCAACGCGCCACCTGCGGCAGGCTGAATACAGGAAATACCAATCGACATGGTCAGCATGCTCGCCGTAGCGGAGCCTGCATGTTGGATATTCAGGGTCTGCAACGTCTCGCGCAGCGCTTCGGCGTGATGCCGTGCTTCGGCTTCACCAATGTCGTAGAGCAGCACGGCAAATTCTTCGCCGCCCAGGCGCACGGCCATATCCAGCGGGCGCCGCGCCGCGTCCTGCAGCAGGCTGCCGATGCGCTGTAACACGTTATCGCCGGCCTGGTGGCCGTAGTGATCGTTGTAGGCCTTGAAATGATCAACATCACAGAGCAGCAGCGCCAGGCTACGATGCTCACGCTGCGCCTGACGCCACAGGCGCTCGAACTGACGGTTGAAGCTGCGACGGTTGTGCAAGCCGGTCAGGCTGTCGTGATCGGCCAATACACGCATCAGCCGGCTGATCAAAAAATGCTCGCGCGATTTGAACTCCAGCAGGTAACACCCCACCGCGCCCATTACGTTGCCGAACAGCAGAAACAGGGCGTTATTGGCCAAGCGCGATACCGGCAAGCTGGCCACCAGCAGCTCGATGCAGACGTAGACCACTAGCACCAGCAAAGAGCAACTGAGCGCTTCGATCAGACGCAAACCCACCAGAAAATAGGCGGCCATGCAGACCAGCAACAACCCCTCATAGGGATAACTGGGGTCTACTCGATGGGCGATACCGACCACCAAGGACGCCGCCACGCCAAGCGCCAGCAAACTGACCAGGCTCAGCGGCTGCAGCAGATAGATATGTTTGCGCTGAACCAGCAGCCAGCCAAACAGGCACAGCAGCAGCAAGACCACCAGGCGTATGGCGAGCATCCACCACACCTCGGGCGCTTTGATCAGGAAAAAATCGAACGCGGCAAAGGCCAGCCAAACCAGAATGCCCACACCCAGGGCGATGCGTTTCAACTCAAAGGTGTCTTCACGCAGGGAGTCGCGGTACTCCTGCTCCAGTGGGCGGGAAAAGCGCAGCAGGCGAAAGCCCAAGGCGAGCTGATCCGCGTAGGGACTGGGGCGAACATCGTCTAGCCAGGCATGGGAAAGCGGCACCGGAACCTCTACAGCTGGGTAGCTGACAACACCTTAGTCGCTCGCTCCCCACGTCACAAGCCGCCGTCCTGCCAAGAGCGGCAGCCCAAACTGGGTCACTCAGGCCTCGAATTCCGCCTGCAATGCGGCCCGCACGCAATGCAGGATGCCCAGCTCAACGCGCCCGGCAAACTGCTCGCTGATCGCCGCTACCGGCGGCAGCTCGCCCTCGCCATCGAGAAAGGCATCCTGGATTTCACCCAGCAATGCTTCAGGCACATCCAGCGCCTGTTCAAGGGACAGCTGCTGACGACCAATGGCTTCGGCCAGCAGGCCGTAGACATTCTTCTCGCTGCAGCTGAGCTGACTGGCGATCTGCGCCGGGGTCATGCCGGCACGGGCCAGACTGACCAGTTCGTGGCGCAGATCAACCACCGCTCGCGGCGCTTCATCATCCGCACCGAGCACGGCAAGGAAGGCCTCGCCGTAGCGCTCCAGCTTGCGTGCGCCGACACCACTGACCCGCGCCATCTCGGCCAGGCTACTGGGCTTGCTGCGCAGCATCTCTAGCAAGGTGGCATCCGGGAAGATCACATAAGGCGGCACGCCATGCTCTTCTGCCAGCTTGCGGCGCAAGGCGCGTAGCGCTTCCCATTGGCCACGTTCCTCACCACGCACCAGCTGGCTGGCGGCGCTGCTGGAGGCCTTGGCGCTCTGTTGCGGTTTCAGATCACGGCGCAACTGCAGCGTCACCTCACCCTTGAGCAAGGGCCGGCAGCTGTCGGCCAGGCGCAGGCCACCAAAACCTTCCAGGTCGACATCGGCCAGACCACGCGCCACCAGTTGGCGGAACAGCGAACGCCATTCGCCCTCGGCCAACGCCTTGCCGATACCGAACACCGCCAGGTGCTGATGCCCCACGCCGCGGATCTTTTCGTTATCGCGGCCGAGCAGCACATCGACCAGGTGCCCCACGCCATAGCGCTGGCCGGTGCGATAGATCGCCGACAGCGCCTGGCGCGCCGGCTCGGTGGCATCCCAGGTCTGCACGCCATCGATGCAGTTGTCGCAGTGGCCGCAGGGTTGCGGCATGTCTTCGTCGAAATAGGCCAGCAGCGCCTGCCGCCGGCAGCGGGTTTCCTCACACAGCGCGAGCATGGCATCGAGCTTGTGCTGCTCAACGCGCTTGTGGCGCTCATCGCCCTCGGAGTTGTTGAGCATCTGCTTGAGGAAGATCACATCCTGCAGGCCGTAGGCCATCCAGGCGTCCGCCGGCAGGCCGTCACGGCCGGCGCGGCCGGTTTCCTGGTAATAGGCTTCCAGGGACTTCGGCAGATCAAGGTGGGCGACAAAACGCACGTTGGGTTTGTCGATGCCCATGCCGAAGGCGATGGTCGCCACCATGATCAACCCTTCCTCGTTGAGAAAGCGCTTCTGGTGATAGGCGCGCAACTCATTGGCCAACCCGGCGTGGTACGGCAACGCTGGGAAACCCTGCTCGGAAAGGAACGTGGCGACCTCTTCGACCTTCTTGCGCGACAGGCAATAGACGATGCCGGCATCGCCCTTACGCGCGGTCAGGAAGCTAAGCAGCTGCTTGCGCGGCTGCTCCTTGGGCACGATGCGGTAGAAGATATTCGGCCGATCGAAGCTCGACAGAAAACGCTCGGCATTCTGCAGATGCAGACGCTGAACGATTTCCTCGCGGGTGCGCATATCTGCGGTGGCAGTCAGGGCGATGCGCGGCACGTTGGGGAACAGCTCGGCGAGCTGGCCCAACTGCAGGTATTCCGGACGGAAATCATGCCCCCACTGCGACACGCAATGCGCCTCGTCGATGGCGAACAGGGCAATGTCGAGGTTCTGTAGAAAGCTCAACATGCGCGGCTGCACCAGCCGTTCAGGGGCCAGGTAGAGCATCTTGATCTCGCCGCGCTTGATCCGCTCGGCAATCTCACGTTGCTCGTCGGCGTTCAGGGTGGAGTTCAGCGCTGCGGCCGCCACACCCAGCTCGTCGAGGGTCGCAACCTGATCGTCCATCAGCGCGATCAACGGTGAAACCACCACCGCCAGGCCTTCGCGCAGCAGGGCCGGCACCTGAAAGCACAGCGACTTGCCGCCACCGGTGGGCATCAACACCAGGGCATCGCCGCCACTGGCCACGCGCTCGATAATCGCACCCTGACGGCCACGGAAGCTGTCGTAGCCGAATACGTCTTTGAGGATGCGTTGCGCGTGCTCGAGCATGAAGGGTCTCCGAAACAAGCCGCGCATTATACGCAAGTGCCGCGCGGGCACGCGCAACCGGGGCGGAGTTTGATCCGATTTTCACCAGCCGTGGCCTGCGGCTATGGCCGCTGTGGCTGCGGTCGACTAGAATCGACCCTCGTTTACTCCTTCAAGGTAGCCCCCGATGTCCTTCGCCGAGCAACTCTCCCGCCTGCAAGCCTTCCTCGATGCCGATGAGCTGCATGAAGAGGCACTGGACTACATCGCCGCCCATGGCTACCTGACCGCCCTGTCGATCTGCCCACAGCCGGTGCCGGAGCGCGAATGGATTGACGCACTGTTCTCCGAGCCGCCGCACTACCGCAGCGACGCCGAGCGCGAAGAGATCGAAGCCACCCTGATCCAGCTGCAAAGCCATATCGCCCGCCAACTGGCCAGCGACGACGAACCCGACGTACCGTGCGAACTCGACCTGGGCGAAGAGCCGGACGATTCCGACCTGCGCGGCTGGTGCATCGGCTTTATGGAAGGGGTGTTCCTGCGTGAAGCAGTGTGGTTCGACGACGCCGAAGATGAAGTAAGCGAGCTGCTGCTGCCGATCATGGTCGGTTCCGGCCTGTTCGATGAGCAGCCTGAATTCGCCGAAATCGCCCGTGACCGCGACCTGGTCGACAGCATGGTCGAGCAAATCCCTGAGCTGCTGACCGCGCTGTTCCTGCTGTGCCATGCGCCGGAAGAAAAGCCGGCCCTCCTGAAGCCCCGCCACCACTAAGCACGCGCCATGGCGCGTGAGATTCGGGTGCCGCCTGTTCAAGAGCAGCGCAATCCCGCTATTCGCTACGTTCTGCTGGCCATCGGCTGGCTGAGCGTGGCGCTGGGGGTAATCGGCATCTTCCTTCCTGTACTGCCCACCACGCCTTTCCTGCTGCTGGCGGCTGCGTGCTTTATGCGCAGCTCGAAGCGCTTCTACCTGTGGCTGGTCAATCACCGCCAGCTTGGCCCGTGGATCGTCGACTACCTCGAAGGCCAGGGCATTCCGCTCAAGGGCAAGGTCTACGCCATCAGCCTGATGTGGCTGAGCATCGGCCTGTCGTGCTACCTGGTGCCGTTGTTCTGGGCCAGGGCTTTTATGCTGACCAGCGCGGTGCTAGTTAGCCTGTATATCCTCAGCCAGAAAACTCGGGTCAAAGCCTAAGCACCACGCCTGCCGACATTCGGTATATTCAGCGCGGCAAAAATCAGCAGCACCACCTAGACTTTCCCAATCCCCGGCCGAGGCGCGGTACATGCCACCCCGTCAGCTTACTCATGGATGGTTCAAGCGCCTCAACCGAGCGTTGCTAGGCGGCTGCATCCTGCTGATCGGCCTGGCCAGCGCCCTGGCCAACTGGGACTTCGGCGTGATCCTGCAAAATGCCGAAAGCCGCTACGGCAAACTCGGCGCAGCCAAGCAGCGCATCCAGGCCTGGGAAGCGCAAATCAAGGCCAGTGGCAGCAGCAGCGAAAGAGACAAGCTCACCGAGGTCAACCGCTTCTTCAATCGGCAGATCCGCTTTACCGACGATATCCGCCTGTGGAAACAGAACGATTACTGGGCCACACCCATCGAGATGCTGGTCAAGGGCGAAGGCGACTGCGAAGACTATTCCATCGCCAAATACTTCACCCTGCGCCGCCTCGGCATCCCCAGTGACAAACTGCGCATCACTTACGTTAAGGCGCTCAATTACAACCAGGCGCATATGGTCCTGACCTACTACGCCAGCCCCGGTGCCGAGCCACTGGTGCTGGACAACCTGATCAATGAAATAAAACCCGCCTCGCAACGTAAAGACCTGCTACCGGTCTATGCATTCAACGCCGAAGGCCTCTATCTCCCGGGTTCCACCAGCAGAAAGAGCGATTCCAAGAAACTCTCGCGCTGGCAGGACATCTTGAAAAAAATGCGCACGGAGGGCTTCGCCATCGGCGAAGGCTAGGAGGAACCTATGTCTCTACTCAAGCAGCTATTTCTCGCCATCTGCCTGTTCCTGGTAGTGGCTTTTACCGGCAGTTTTATCGCCGGGGTGGAAAGCTCGCGTGAGCAATTGCTCAGCCAGCTGCGCTCCCATGCCCAGGACGCCGCGACCGCGCTGGGCCTGTCGATGACCCCGCACGTGGATGACCCGGCGATGATCGAGCTGATGGTCAGCTCGATCTTCGACAGCGGCTATTTCACCAGCATCCGCGTGGTGCGCATCCCTGATGATGAGGTGATTGTCGAACGGCGCAGCGACGATGCCAGCGCAGAAACCGTGCCCGCCTGGTTCAGCGAACTGGTTGACCTGCAACCCCAGGGCGGCGATGCGCTGATCATGCGCGGCTGGGAACAGGCCGCGCGGGTCGAAGTACTCAGCCATCCACAATTCGCCCTGGCCAAACTCTGGGACAGCGCCATCGGCAGCCTGATCTGGCTACTGCTCTGCGGCCTGGTCAGCGCCATACTCGGCGGCTGGCTGCTGCGCACCCAGTTGCGCCCGCTGGACAACATGGTGCAGCAAGCCCAGGCCATCACCCGCCGCGAATTCCTCACCCTGCCCAAGGTGCCACGCACACCGGAGCTTAAACGCGTCGTCACCGCCATGAACCAGATGGTGGAAAAGCTGAAAACCCTTTTCGCCGAAGAAGCCGCACGCAGCGAGAAACTGCGTGAAGAGGCCTACCAGGACAGCATCACCGGCCTGGCCAATCGCCGCTTGTTCGATATCCGCCTGGCCCACCAGTTGGTGGTCAGTGAGCAGAATGCCGAAGGCTATCTGATTTTGCTGCGGGTCAATGACCTCGGCGGGCTTAACCAGCGCCTCGGCGGCCAGCGCACCGATGGGCTGATCGCCGCCATCGGTGAGCTGCTCAAACGCCTACTCAACCAGACCAACCGCTCAGACTGGCTGGCCTCACGCAGCCGCGGCGGCGAATTCAGCCTGCTGGCCCCGGGCATTGGCAGTGAAGAAGCCGACCTACTTGCCGGTGAGCTGCACAGCGGCCTGGAAAGCCTGCGCCAGACCGGCGCCAGTGACTGTACGCCCGTGGCGCATATGGGCATTGCCGCCTTCCGTCCAGGCGAAGAGCCCGGCCAGGTCATCGGTCGCGCCGATCAGGCCCTGGCGCAAGCGCAGAACGACCCAAGCCGCGACTGGGTACGCCTGGACGACTACAACGCCCAGCCGACTCAGGGCCTGCACGAATGGCGTACCTGGATCGACGATGCGCTGAACAAGCGCAAGCTGCAGCTGTATTTCCAGCCGGTCACGCAATGCGCCGACCGCAACCAGCTGCTGCATCACAAGGTGCTGGCGCGTCTGCTTGACCCACAAGGCGAAGCGATTGCCGCCGGCCGCTTCCTACCCTGGATCGAACGCCTGGGCTGGACTGCACGCTTTGACCTGGCCATGCTCGAACACAGCCTGGCGCACCTCAGCCAGCATGCGGCGCCACTGGCCCTGAGCCTGTCAGCCGCGACCCTGCGCGATACAGAAACCCTTAAGCGCATGTTCGACATCCTCAGGCAGCACCCGCAGCAGGCCAGCCTGCTGACTCTGGAAGTCGACGAACGCCATCTGCCGCCTGCGGCCGAGCTGGAAGCGCTTAGCCAGGGCGTTCGCGACACCGGCTTCAGCCTGGGCCTGCAACACTTTGGCGGGCGTTTCAGCCTGATCGGCAACCTGACCCACCTGGGCCTGGCCTACCTGAAACTCGACGGCACCTATATCCGCGCCATCGACCAGGAAAGCGACAAGCGCATGTTTATCGAAGCAGTATTCCGCGCCACCAACAGCATCGACCTGCCGTTGATTGCCGAAATGGTGGAAACCGAGGGCGAGCTGGCGGTGCTCAAGGAGCTGGGGCTGTACGGCGCAATGGGTCGCCTGCTTGGCGCGCCAGAACCTTGGAAAGACTGATCCGCCAACACAAACGGGGTAGTCCGATTACGGCCTACCCCGATCAAGTAAAGCGCTTAGAGCCCATCCACAGCGGCTCAGCTGGCAAACAGATAACCTTCCACATCCATGCCGGCATCACGCATCTGCGCCAGCTTGTAGCGCAAGGTGCGCGGGCTGATGCCCAGGCGCTCGGCGGCTTCCTTGCGCCGGCCGCGCTCGGCACGCAGGGTATCGATGATCATCTGAAACTCATGCCGGCGCAGGTCATCGCCCAGGGCGCCAGCTTCTGCCGGCGAAGTGTCCTGCTGCGCAGGTGCGCTATTGACCACCACCGCCAACAACGGCTGTAAGGACGGCGTAACCGCCGAGCCAATGGGCGCCAGCAGACAGAGATCCTGCGGCTGAATCAGGCCGCCCTGCTGCAGAATCAGTGCACGCTGAATGGCGTTATCCAGCTCGCGCACATTACCCGGCCAGCTATGGCTCATCAGGCTCATCTGCGCCTGCGGGGAAAGCCGGATAGGTGCGTGGTTCATTTTCTTCACGTACTTGGCCAGCAAGCGCTCGGCCAGCGGCACGATGTCCGCAGGGCGCTCACGCAGCGGTTGCCAGGCTAGTGGGAACACCGATAGGCGATAGTAAAGGTCTTCACGGAAGCGCCCCGCCGCCACTTCCGCAGCCAGATCGCGGTTACTGGTTGCCAGCACGCGGATGTCCAGGGTGATCGGCTTGCGCGCGCCCACCCGCTCCACCTCGCGTTCCTGCAGCACGCGCAGCAGCTTGGCCTGCAGGCCCAGTGGCATCTCGGAAATTTCGTCGAGCAGAATGGTGCCGCCCTCGGCCAGTTCGAACTTACCCGGCGCGCTAGCAATCGCTCCGGTAAATGCGCCCTTCTCGTGGCCGAACAGCGTGGCCTCAAGCATGTTGTCTGGAATCGCCGCGCAGTTAATGGCGATAAAGGGTTTGCTGCCACGTGGCGACTGCTGGTGGATAAAGCGCGCCAGTACCTCTTTACCGGTACCCGACTCGCCCGTGATCAATACAGTGGAATCGCTCTGCGCCACCCGCGTGGCCAGGGCCAGCAGCTGCACGCTGGCCGGCTCCTCGGCGACCGGGCCGTCCTGCTCACTGGCAGAAACCCGGCCCAATGCATGCCGATCAACCAGCGTCAGCAGGGCTTTCGGCTCGAATGGCTTGACTAGGTAATCAGCCGCGCCTTGACGCATGGCATCCACCGCCCGCTCCACCGCGCCGAACGCAGTCATCAGCAGCACCGGCAGTTGTGGCTGACGCTGACGAATCTGCGCGAGCAACTGGTGGCCATCCATGCCGGGCATGTTTACGTCACTGACCACCAGGCCAAAAGGCTCTTCGGCAATAGCCAACAGCGCCGCTTCAGCGCAATCCACCGCGCGGTAATCATGCCCACCCAGCGCCAGGGTATCGGCCAGTGCCTCGCGCAATGCGCGATCATCTTCGACCAACAGAATTTTGCTCGCCATGGATGGTTACTCCTGAATCAAAGGGTGCGTAGCACCAAGCAGCGGCAAGGTGAGAATGGCGCAAGTACCACGCCCCGGCCGCGAACGCAGCTGCACATCGCCCTGATGGGCGCGCGCCACTGCCTTGACCACGGCCAGGCCAAGCCCGGTGCCGGTGGTTTTGGTGGTAAAGAAGGGTTCGCCAAGCCGCGCCAGTGTCGCGCTGTCGATGCCTGGGCCGTTGTCGCTGATGCACAGGCGCAGCGTTTCGCCGCGCTGATATAGATGAATCTTCAAGCGCGCCTCACGGCCACCGGCCTGAATCGCGTTCTCGATCAGATTGAGCACGGTGCCAACCAGGGTGTCGCGGTTGCACAGCAGCTCGCCCGCGCGGCTGTCGCATTGCCAGCGCACCTGCATATCCAGCACATGGGGTTCGGCGGCACTGCGCAGCGCATCGAATAGCGCCTTGGGCGCCAGGCGATCCGGCAGCGGCAGCTCACCCCGGGCGAAGATCAGCATGTCGCGCACCTGGTGCTCCAGCTCGTGCAGACGCTCTTTCAGGCGACCAGCAAAACGCTGCTGCTGCTCAACGGGCAGCACTTGCTCAGTCAGGTGACTGGCATAGAGCAGTGCAGCGGAAAGTGGCGTACGAATCTGGTGAGCCAGAGAAGCGACCATGCGCCCCAAAGCAGACAAGCGCTCATGACGCGACAGTTGATCCTGCAAGCGCCGGGTTTCTGTCAGATCGGTCAACAGCACCAACTGGCCAGGTTCGGCGTGCAGTGAACGGGTGGCAATCGACAAGCGCCGGCCATCCTTTAGGGAGATCTCATGGCCGTCATCCTCACGCGGGGCAAAGTTGCGCGCGATCACCTGGCGCCAGAGCATACCCACAAGGGGCTGACCAAGCAGATTACGCGCCACCGGATTGGCCTCGCGCACCACGCCCTGACCATCGATCACGATCACCCCGCCAGGCAACAGATCCAACAGGCTCTGCAAACGGTGAGCCAGACGCTCTTTCTCGGCCAGCTCCTGCATCCGCTGGGCACTGACCAGCGCCAACTGGCCCTTGAGCTCGGTCACCCGCGCTTCCAGCATGCTGTAGGAGGTGCTGAGCTGGGTAGACATCTGATTGAACAAGGCAAAAGCCTGTTCGAGCCCGGCACGGCTGGCCTGCTCCACGGGAGCGGGCGCTTCGGATTCTTCAGGGCGTTGGGCGTTAGCGTTCATAGTTCTCTCTCGCGCAGCGAGCCGTCATAAGACAGTCAGTTGCAAGAGAGATAGCAATACCCGTGCCTGAAAAAATATCCTTTAAAATCAATGTCATAAAAAACAAAGCCGAAGGTTTCGTCAAACCTTCGGCTTTATTGGAGGGGCAAGCGCCAAGTCACTGACGATTGCCTGACGTAGAAGACTCAGTCGTCCAGCCCTTCGTCATCACGCCGGCTCATGCCGTACTTGCGCATCTTCTCGACCAGGGTGGTGCGTCGAATGCGCAAACGCTCAGCAGCGCGCGCCACGACGCCACTGGCATCATCCAGCGCCTGCTGAATCAGACCCTGCTCAAGGTTGCCCAGGTAATCCTTCAGGTCCAGACCCTCAGGCGGCAGCATGGCCATCGAATCCACGCCTGGCAAACCGGCCAGGATGGTGGCGCGTTCATCCAAGTCCTCGCGCAGGCTGGCAACCAAGGTCTCGTCTTCATCATCGACATGGCGGAATTTCTTCGGCAGCTCGCCTACACCAATCACGCCATAGGGATGCATGATCGCCATACGCTCGACCAGGTTGGCCAACTCACGCACGTTACCCGCCCAGTCATGCCGGCACAGCGACATGATCGCTGCCGAGTTGAAGCGGATGGAACCGCGCTTCTCGAACTCCATGCGCGAAATCAGCTCATTCATCAGCAGCGGGATGTCCTCGATGCGCTCACGCAGCGGGGCCATCTCGATCGGGAACACGTTGAGGCGGTAATACAGGTCTTCACGGAAGCTGCCGTCCTCAATCATCTTTTCGAGGTTCTTGTGGGTGGCCGCGATGATCCGCACATCGGCGCTCTGGGTCTTGTTGCTGCCCACGCGCTCGAAGGTGCGCTCCTGCAATACGCGGAGCAGCTTCACCTGCATCGGCAGCGGCATGTCGCCAATTTCATCAAGAAACAGGGTGCCGCCATTGGCCAGCTCAAAGCGCCCGGCACGGCTGGTGATAGCACCGGTGAATGCGCCCTTCTCGTGGCCGAACAGTTCGCTCTCAAGCAACTCGGCAGGAATCGCGCCGCAGTTGACCGGCACGAAAGGCGCTTCACGACGCTTGGAGTGGTAATGCAGATTGCGCGCGACCACTTCCTTGCCAGTGCCCGACTCGCCAAGGATCAGCACGCTGGCCTCGGTATCGGCCACCTGCTGCATCATCTGCCGCACTTGCTGAATGGCCCGGCTGGTACCGACCAGACTGCGGAACAGATTGGTCTCGCGCTGACGGCCGCGCTCGCGGGCCTGGTCATACATCTCGCGGTAAACCTGAGCGCGGTGCAAAGAGTCGAGCAGTTTGTTGTAGCTCACCGGCATTTCCAGCGTCGCCAGCACGCTACGACGCTGCTCTTCCGGCCACTCGGCGGCGACCTGATCGTTAATCAGCAGCGTCGGCAGAAACTCATCCCAGGCCGCCAGCTGCTTAAGCATTTCCAGCACGCCGCCTTTGGCTTTCACTTCGCCAAGCACCACGCTGAGCACTTCACGACTGGACGCTAACTCCGCCACACATTGACGCCAGTTCTGGCTGTCGCTGGCCAGATGATCTTCACCCAGAAAATTCAGAATCACCGTCAAGTCACGACGGCGCTCGCTGTTATCGTCAATCAGGAGGATTTTGGTTTCACGCCACATAATTTTATTTACTGATCCTGGAGTGAAAAACGCGCCCGCCGCCCAAATACCGCTCAATCCAGCGACGGCAACTGGCCACTAGTTAAGTCAATTTTTTGTTAATAGTCAATTTTATGGCGTGCTTTTTATTGTGTCCGCCAAGCAGACTAAGCAGCTGTTTAACAAAGAAGGGGGAATATCGGGGCAGAACGTAGACAAATACCAGAGGGTCGATACCAGGCAGCACCGACCGAAAACGCCAATCAACCAAACAGCTGGTAAACCTTGGCGCCTTGTTGCGACTGATTCAGTTGTACAAGCTCATGAGCCAAGCGCTGTTGCTCAGCCTGGCAAACGCTAACCAGCTCCCGATAGAGATCCAGCAACTCCTGCATGCGCGCACGTAGAGTCTCTTCATCGCTAGCAGACTCAACCATGGCTTCGTCAACAGCCTGGCGGCACTGCAGATCCAACTCGCCGATGGCGGCCCAGTCCTGGGTAGCCAACGCAGTACGCAAAGCGCTGCCGGTTTCTTCTAGACGCTGCACGGATGAACTCATAAACAATTCCTCAGGCGGAAAACAGCATCACTCGGCGATGGCATCCCAGCCAGCTTTTACATTGCGAAGCAGGCCTGCAACTTCATCCAGCGGCGCTATTTCATTCTGCACGTTGGCATCAACCAAACGTGTAGCCATGTATTCGTAGAGGCTATCCAGATTGGCAGCCACTTCACCGCCCTGCTCCAGGTTTAGACCTTCGCGCAAGCCGCCAATGATGCCGATGGCTTTACTGATCAGCTCACCTTTGAGGGCGACTTGATTGCGCTCCATAGCCCCACGAGCTTGGGCCAAGCGGGTGAGCCCCCCCTCCATCAACATCTGGATCAGCCGATGCGGGCTGGCTTCAATAGCCTGCGCCTGAGTGTTGACGGTTTGATACTGCTTGAGGGCCGCCATCGCGTTCATCGTTGTTCTCGCTGTTCTGTTTGCTGGATACATTGGGTATCGGCGCTACAGAGCAAAGCTTTAACAACGAAATCAGTTTCCTACAGCGGGCTCAACCTCTGGGCCAATGGCATCCCAGGCACTCTTGATCTGCTCAAGCAGCGCCTGAACCTCATCCAGAGTACGCGGCGTGCTGTCGAGCGCTACTCCTGCAAGACGACGTGTCATATAGTCGTAAAGCGAATCTAGGTTCTCGGCGATCTCACCGCCCAGCTCCTTATCCAAGCTGGCCTGCAATACACCAAGGATGGTGATAGTGCTGCCAACAGCCATGCCACGAATTTCAGTATCACCCTCGACTTGTGCATGCTTGGCCAGCATTACCCGTTGTAGCGCCCCCTCAAGCAGCAGCTGGACGGTACGATAGGGTGATACCTCGTGGCTGGTATTGACTTGTTTATAGGTATCGATCGGCTTCTTGCTCATTACTTATCCTTTCTCACGAAGCCTGGCAAGCTGGCCAGCTGGTTAGCTAGGCTATCACTGGTTTGTTTCAGTCGGCCAACTAGAGAATCCATGGCGTTGTACTGGGCATAAAGACGCGTTTGCAAGCTTTCAACCCGCTTATCCAATGCCTTACGCTGTTCATCGACACCCACCTTGGTGACCTGTAAAGCTTCGGTTCTCTGCGTAAGCACGCCGTCAGTCGCCACATAGGCATTGACCGACTTAGACAGCCGCCCCATCAGGCCGTTGTCTCCAGCGAGATAGCTCGCAACTTGATCGAAATCACTATCCAGCGCCTTGGTTAGCTTAGCGTCATCAATCTTGAGTTGACCGGTTTTCCAATCAGACGCAATACCCAAATCTGCCAGTGCACGGACCCCGCCCTTACCGGTTAACTCCACCATTTCGTTTCGCAAGCTAGACAACACATTGCGTATAGAAGAATCGCCAAGCAGGGGGCCGGTTACCGGTTTGCCACCGTCAACTGGAACAACGGCTGTCAGTTGAGAAGTCGTACTGATCAACGTGTTGTATGCATCAACAAATTTCTGCAGGTTGCTCTTCACGCTGCCCTTGTCGACCCCCACAGTGACACTGATGGTTTTACCATCAGCCAAATCTGTAGAGCTCTGCGCCGCTGTGAGATCAAGCGTTATGCCCTCAAGAGCATCCTCAATGCGGTTGGTATTGCGGACCAATTCCAGACCATCGATGGAAATCTTGGCCGACTGGGCCTTGGTGATCACACCACCTGCACCCGTAGTGGAATTAGGTTTAAGGAAGGCATCGGCATTGCCGGGATCAACAGTCGGAGTAAACGCTTGAGACGTCAACGCGTTGGCTCCAGTCGTCACATTGTCTTCGTTGGCCACGACCTGAATATCATTACCAGCGCCACTCTTGGTGGAGTTCAGGACCAGCCGCGAACCTGAATCATCGGTGATGATCGTGGCACTCACACCGCTGCTTTTACCGGCTTCATTGATTGCGTCGCGCATACCAGCCAGGGTGTTATTACCTGAGGTAATGTTGACACCGAAGCTCGAGCTGCCCGCAGAAATAGTCAGCGAGCCGCTATTAAATGTGGCGGTGTTGCCGCCAGTGACCGACTGCAGCGCCACCTTGCTGCTGGTCGCCAGCTGCTTGACCTGTACGTTGTAGCTGCCGGCGGGTGCAGTGGTTGCGGCAGTAACCTTAAGGGCACTGGTGTTGGATGAGCTCGCCGTTCGCGACTCGAACAAGGAGGTCTTATTCAGCGAGTCGACGGCAGTTTTGAAGGTATTCAGCGCGCTGGTTAGCGAGCCCATAGCCGAGATGCGCGCAACAGTGGTCTTCTCGAGACGGTCCAGCTGATTGGTCTTGGGTGCCCTTTCGGCATTGACCAACGCTGTGACGATTTCGTCGATTTTGATTCCTGAGCCAATGCCCGTAATCCCGACCATGCTTCACCTCGCCAAAATAATGACTACAACACGCTAGATAAGCGTTAGCAGTCAAAAGCTGTGCCAACCTGTTGGCTAGGCCTCAGCTTTGAATAACAAACTACGAACCTCCGAAAGATTCTCTGCTAACTGCAGCGCTTCTTCAGAAGGGATTTGCCGGATCACATCACCCGATCCTGCATCGGTCACCTTTACCACTACACGCCCGCTTCCCTCTTCTAGGGAAAAATTCAGGCTACGACGAACCGATTGGACAAAGTCCTGAATCGTCGCAACAGCCGCTTCGACCTCTTCACGCGAGGCCGCAGAGCCTTTCTCAACCTTTATGGCATTACCTGTTGCGGCGTCGTCAGTAGACTTACGCTCAGCAGCATCGGCCACAACCTGGGCGGAGGCACTTGGCGCACGTTCTGCTTTGGAAGCAACAGTGGCGGGTGCAGACGAACTCTGAATAGAACCAATGTCCATAACTTTCTCCTCAGAATGAGGGAACGGGGAGAAGAGCCAAGCCCTTCCCCCCGTAGTCTAGCTCTTTTGCCCTTAGCCGAGCAGGCTGAGCACAGCCTGTGGCAACTGGTTAGCCTGAGCCAAGATTGCGGTACCGGCCTGCTGCAGGATCTGATTTTTGGTCAGTTCCGAAGTTTCGGCAGCAAAGTCAGTATCACGAATCCGGCTACGAGCAGCAGAGGCGTTTTCTGCAATGTTCTGCAGGTTCGAGATAGTGTTCTCGAAACGGTTCTGCACGGCACCGAGCTGAGCACGCTGGCTGTCAATGTTGGAAATCGCACCACTGACAATACCCAGAGCGTTCTGTGCACCAATCGAAGTACTGATATCGATCTGATCTACAGCGTTCAGTTCACTGAAACCGCCACCGCCGAAGGATGCTGCAAGAGCATTGGTCACGTTGAAGGCATCCGGCGACTCAATGCGCACCTGGCCTGTTGCCACACCTGCCGCACCGTTGGCAATCGTGACGCCAGTAGTTGCACCGACGATGTCACTGTTATCAGTCGCCAGGCCATCATTACCATTGAAGACGAAGCTGGTAAGCGCCGCAGTGCCGCCATTAGCCGAAAGATCATCAAGAACGATTGAGTCTCCTCGTTCGCTGGTCAACTCAATGCCGGTACCGGTGCCGGTGACCTTCGCTGAAATACCGGTAGCACCAGACTCTTTGTTGACTGCATCAGCCAGAGCGCTGAAGTCAGCCGCATTGGTGATGTTAGCCGAGATCGAGACGCCGTTACCCGCGCCTTTGTTTGCACCATAAAGCGTGAACGATACGGTGCCTGTCTGGGTGCCAGTCAAACTGGAGAAAGTATCAAGGTTAGCAACTGTACGAGAGTTAGCCGTTACACCTGTTACATCAGACTTCGCGTTAACTGCTGCAGCTACGTCACGAGCGCTTGCACCGTTGACGAAATCAATAGTGGAGCTACCAAGTTTGCCAGTAATGCTCAGAGCCTGAGTACCTGTACCCGATTGCTGGAAGCCAAGACCGGTTGCAGTTGCGGCTGCATAATCAGCAACGTTAGTCGCTGCAAGACCTGCCGAAGTAGTAGTACCTGTGCTGCTAGCAGTGTTGTAACGGTTGATACCAATGCGCGAAGCATCAGCTGCACCAATGGAAACGCTGATGGTTTCAAATGCGTTGGCGCCTACCTGGAAGGTCTGCGAACCGAAAGAGCCGTCGAGGATCTTACGACCACCGAAGCTGGTGGTTTCAGCAATACGATTCAGCTCTTGTTGCAGCTGGGATACTTCTGACTGCAGAGCGGCACGCTCGCTGGCTCCGTTGGAGCCGTTAGCCGATTGCAGAGCCAGGTCACGCATGCGCTGCAGAATGCCGGTGGACTGCTGCAATGCACCTTCAGCGGTCTGCGACAGCGAAATACCATCGTTGGAGTTACGGGTCGCAACGTTCAGACCGTTGATCTGACTGGTCAGACGGTTGGAAATCTGCAGACCAGCAGCGTCGTCTTTGGCGCTGTTGATACGGAAACCGGTGGACAAGCGCTGCAGCGAAGTGTCCAGGCCTTTGGATGAAGAGCCCAGGTTACGCTGAGTGTTGAGTGACGCTACGTTTGTGTTGACTGTAAGGGCCATGGTGTTTGCCTCCAAAGGACCGTGCTACTGAGATTGTCTGAGCCTGCGAGCTTCGGGCCTGCTTTGCTCAGACGCCCCATTAAGTTCGCATTCGTACTTTGTATCGGCGCACCCAGTAGAACCTTTAGGCAAAACGCTATTTTTTATTTCCCTTAAAAAACAATGATTTGTATTAAATCATTGTTTTTGAGCCCCTATCTATCAGGTTTTTACTAGCAGCCCCTGACCGGTGGGCAGTTCGAGAACTCGCTCAGGACGCCCCGCCAACCACGCATCTTCTGCTTCCTGCTGAGGGCTGTAGCCGAACCAGCCGTAGTCATCGAAAATAATCATGCCTCCAGGCAGCAATCTATCGAACAGGGCGTCGAGCACCGCTACCTCAGCGAAAGCGTTATTCATGTCGACGTGCATGAATGCGACTTTTTCCGGCATACCCTGCGCAAAAGACTCCGGTACCAATCCCTTAATTACCCGGACATTGGGGTAATCAGCAAACCGAGCGCACACCCGACCATACAATTCCTCGCCGTGCTCTGGCATGGCATGGTGAGCCATATCAGTAGCGTGCTCGAATGCATCATAGAGGTAGTAGTTTTTATCGGCATGCTCGGCGAAACCGAGATAGTCACAAATGATTTTCGCGCTAAAACCCTTGTAACAACCTGCCTCAACATAATCCCCAGGCAACCTCGCACATTGGCGCGCCGCCCAACACAGCACATGCTGGCGCCAAACCAGTGATAACTCGACAGCCGTCGGCTCATTAGCCAGAACAGTATTCATAAACGCCTTATCCCTTAAAAAGGTCAGGCTTTTATTCCATGTCATCAGGTTATCGGAAAAGAAAATCCCATGCGGAAGGACCGACGCCAGAACATCGCTAACGCCCTGACTAAAGCGCTCACCGTCTGTAACGCCATAACAGGTTTCATTCACAAAATTCGTAAGCATGAGCAGCACCTCCTCACCCGATGCGCTTCAACCAGGCATTGGGCCAGTGGGTGATGTTTTGACTGAGGCTGCTTTCATTGAACGGCCAAGCCGGTTGCTCGATAACAAACTGTGGATTGCCTTCGGCGAAATCGAGCGCGGCTTGCGAAGGATTGTCCTTGCCCCAGTTCGGATTGCCCCGCGGCACGTCGGTTAGGTCGCGCATAACGCCATCGGTAGAAACGATGTAAGAACCAGGCGTGACAAGCGGCGAGTACTGGCGCAGCTCTTCGGCAACATGGGCATAGGTGTGATTGGAATCGAGAATCACCAGAACCGTTTCACCGGGTTTAACCAGTGATTTGACCTGGGCGACGATATCATCAGCCACCGAGCTGCCCTCGATCAGGGTCAGGTACTCGAAGAGTTCATGCGCTTCGATGGCTTTGCGGTTGTGCGGGCGAATTTCGATATCCACACCAATCACACGACCCTTGCCCATGGCCTTGAACAGGCTGGCGTAGTAAATCAGCGAGCCACCGTGGGCGATGCCGGTTTCAATGATAACGTCCGGCTTAACGCTGTAGATCACTTCCTGAATGCGGAGCATATCTTCCGGCAACTGGATCACCGGGCGGCCCATCCAGGAGAAGGTGTAGGGGTACTTCTGATTCCAACCCAAAGTCACCCACTGCTGGGTGAGCAGCTCGAAGGCTTCGTCCGTGTACAGATCCAATTCACGCACTGCGCCCTGGTCATCCAGAGTCAGCTTCTTGTTATCAGTATCGACTGTCAGTTTCATGCCCTGCTCCTTTGCCAGAATTAAACACGCCCACGCCACCAGGCCAGAGCGTCATCCAAACCTTGTTGTAGATCAAACTGTGCTTTCCACCCCAATTTCACCAGCCGCTGGTTATCAGCGACCAGCAACGGTGGATCAGCAGCAGCCACCGCAATAGCACCCATGCGCAATAGATGCATTGCATCCAACTGTGTAGCCAGGTATTCAACCACCTCACGCAGACGCACCGGCTGGCCGCTGCCAAGGTTGAACGCGCCCCGCGCCTGGTGTTGCAGCAAGGCCACCAAGGCGCTGCCGATATCCGCTGCATGCAACAGATCCCGCAGCTGTTCACCGTGCGAACAAAGTGCCGGCTGACCGCTAAGCAGCGCGTTAATTACGGCCGGGACCAAACGCCCCTGAGCCTCGAACGGACCGTAGGCATGAAAAATACGCGCCCAGGCGATCGGCAGACCATGCACGTGGCTAAACACATCTGCCAGCTCGCGGGTTGCATTCTTGCAACGCCCATAAACAGTCGCGGGGACTAAAGGCGTCACCTCTTCCCGACAATAGCCGTAACGCCAGTCATATTCGGCGCAGCTGCCGACCAGCACCGCATGCTGGCCACCCTGAGCCTGAAACGCCTCAAGCAAGCGCAGTGTTGCCTGCACCCACAGCATGTTTTCTGGCGAGGTCCAATACACCCCAGGCTTGGCGCACCAGGCCAGGTGCAGCAGCTGCTCGGGGCGTACGGCGGCGACCAGTTTTTCAACAGTTCCGGGCTCAAGCAGGTTGGCCTGATGCGCAATAACCGAGGCCTGTGTCTCGATACGCGAGTGTGCATAAACGGCATGCACCTCAAACCCACTGAGCTGCAGCTGTTGCACAGCATGCTGGCCAATAAAGCCGCTTGCCCCAGTCACCAGCACACGCGTCATATCAGCTGAACCCTAATTGCGGCACGGCCACGACAAACTGACCACCCCAGGTTTTGATCTGCGCCTGCTGCTGCCGTACTTCGTGCAACAGATTCCACGGCAGTACCAATAGATAATCGGGCTTATCGACGGCAATACGCGCCGGATCAACCACGGGGATGCGGCTACCAGGGAGAAACTTACCCTGCTTGTGCGGGTTAGCATCGGCCACCCAAGCCAATAGATCACTGCGTACCCCAGCGTAATTGAGCAGGGTATTGCCCTTGGCAGCTGCGCCATAAGCTGCGACGGTCTTGCCTTCGGCTTTGGCCTTGAGCAGGAAACGCAGCAGCTCGTGCTTGATGCGCTTGGCGGCCGGCGCCAGGGTCGAATAGAACGTGGCGGTTTTGATGCCAGTCTGCTCTTCTCGCACCAGCAACTCGCTCACTGCGGTTGAGGCTTCACGCCCCCCGTCGACGCGCTGCGCATAGACCCGCAGCGAGCCGCCATGGGTCGGCAACTCTTCAACATCGAAGATATGCAGGCCATTACGCGCGCACAGGCTCTGCACGGCCGTCAGCGACAGGTAGGAGTAATGCTCGTGGTAAAGAGTGTCGAATTGCTGCTCAGCCATCAGCCGAAGCAGATGGGGAAACTCGAACGTGGCCACACCGGTCGGTTTCAACAGTGTGGCAAAACCCTTGAGAAAATCATTGATGTCCGGCACATGCGCCAGCACGTTATTGGCCGCCATCAGGTCGGCATTCCAGCCTTCAGCAGCCAGGGCTGCGGCCGTGTCCTCACCAAAGAACAGCTCGCGAATCTGCAAACCCTTTTCCCGAGCTGCACGCGCGGTGCTGGCAGTCGGTTCTACGCCCAGGCAGGGAATGCCGCGCTGCGCCACGTACTGCAGCAGGTAGCCGTCATTAGCGGCGATTTCCACCACCCGGCTCTGTGCATTCAAGCCAAAGCGCTCGACCATCTGTGCGACATAACGCTGAGCGTGCTCCAGCCAGCTGCTGGAGTAGGAGCTGAAGTAGGCATAGTCGGCATCGAACAGGCTGTCGGCCGAGCGGTAATCCTCGGTCTGCACCAACCAGCAGCTGTCGCACACCTGTACTCGCAGCGGCACCCACTGTTCTGCCTGATCAAGCTGATCAGCGCGTAGATAAGCATTGGAAGGTGGTGCAGTACCCAGATCAATCAACGGCACATGCAAACCGGCACCACAGCCTCGGCACTTCATAACACTACTCCCTGAAAATCAGTGGCCAGCGGCGGATGCGCGGCGTCCCGTGCGGAAAGATTACTCACAGGCAACGGCCAAGCAATCGCCAGACGCGTGTCACTGGGTGACAAACCGCCCTCATGTTCGGGGCTGTAATCCGCGCTATGTAGATAGAGCAATTCGGCGTCGTCACTCAGCGCCTGAAAACCATGAGCAAAGCCTGGTGGCAGTAACAGGCTGCGGCCATCGCCGGCTGCCAGGCGCTCGGCATGCCAATGCAAAAAGGTCGCAGAACGACGCCGTAAATCCACCGCGACATCCCACACTGCGCCACGCAGGCAGGTAATCAGCTTGGTCTCGGCATGCGGCGGATACTGAAAATGCAGGCCGCGTACGCTGCCACGCTGGGCAGTACGGGAATGGTTGATCTGCCGAATTTGCAGTGGCTGACCGAATGCGGCCAGGCTGCCCTGACAGAACAGCCGAGCAAAACGACCGCGCTCATCCTCATGCACCTTGTGTTGCAGGCTGAACAACCCTGCAAGTGGCAATGCCTGCAGGCTCAACTCACTCATACGCCCCCCGGTAGGCGGCTAACTGCGCCAGGGTCAGCGCGCGCATATCCTCACCACGCTGCCAGGCTTGGTGCCAATCCAGAGTCTGCTGCAGGCAGCTATCCAACGACCAACGAGGCGTCCAGCCAAGCAGTTGACGGGCGCGACTGCTGTCTAGCCGCAACAGGCCCGCCTCATGCAACTCGCTGGGCTCAATCAGCAGGCCAGGCGCTTGCGGCCAACGCTGCGCCAAGCGTTCAACCACCTCACCGACTGTGCACATATCGCTGTCGCTCGGGCCGAAATTCCAGGCCCCGGCAAACGCACAACCCTGCTCGTACAAACCCTGGGCTAACTGCAGATAGCCTGCCAGTGGCTCCAAGGCATGTTGCCAAGGCCGTACAGCCTGCGGGTAACGCAGAGTCACCGGATCACCGTGCGTCCAGGCCGCCAGAATATCGGGCACCAGACGGTCAGGGGCGAAGTCGCCACCGCCCAGCACGTTGCCCGCGCGGGCCGTGGCCATGGCCAAGCCGTGCTCGGCATAACGTGCAGCCGGGAAATAAGAGGCGGCGAATGACTGCGCCACCAACTCGCAACAGGCCTTGCTGCTGCTGTAAGGGTCATGGCCACCGAGCGCTTCGTTCTCGCGATATGGCCACGCCCATTCGTTGTTGGCGTAGACCTTGTCGGTGGTGACCACCACGCACGCCTTGACCCCGCCCGCCTGGTGTATGGCCTCAAGCAGATGCAGTGTGCCCATGACATTGCTGGCATAGGTGCCCAGCGGATCCCGGTAGCCCTCACGGACCAGCGGTTGGGCGGCCAGGTGCAGCACGATTTCCGGTTTGACCTCGGCCATTACCTTCTGCAAGGCCGCAAGATCGCGCAAATCACCGATGTGGCTGTCGATGCCCTCCCCGACTCGCGCCAACTCAAACAGGCTGGGCGAAGTCGAGGGCTGCAAAGCAAAACCACTGACCTGAGCACCCCAGCTCTGCAGCCAAAGCGTCAACCAGCCACCTTTGAAGCCGGTATGCCCGGTGAGCAGTACCCGCTTGCCGCGCCAGAACGCGGGGCTCAGCTCCACTGCTTCCAAGGGGCCTCCCCGCTCAACCACAGTTGCTCGAGGTAGTTCTTGTCGCGCAGGGTATCCATCGGGTGCCAGAAGCCCTGATGCTGGAAAGCCATCAACTGGCCTTCAGTGGCCAACTGGGTCAGCGGCTCGGCTTCCCAGGACGTATCAGTGCTATCTATATAAGGCAGCACTTTGGGCGACAGCACAAAGAAGCCGCCATTGATCCAACCACCATCGCCACGGGGCTTCTCGATAAAGCCTTTGACTTGGTCACCCTCACGCTCAAGCGCGCCATAGCGACCCGGAGGCTGTACCGCAGTCACCGTGGCATATTTACCGTGGGCCTTATGGAAGGCCACCAAGGCACTGACATCCAGGTCGGAAACACCATCACCATAGGTGAAACAGAACTCTTCTTCCGCGTCCAGATAGCGCCCAGCGCTCTTCAAGCGGCCACCGGTCATGGTGTCTTCACCGGTATCGACCAAGGTCACACGCCAGGGTTCGCTGTAGTTCTGGTGCACTTCCATCTTGTTGTTACGCATATCGAAGGTGACATCGGAGGTATGCAGGAAGTAGTTGGCGAAGAAATCCTTGATCGCATAGCCCTTGTAGCCCAGGCAGATAACGAAGTCGTGGATACCATGAGCCGAGTATTGCTTCATGATGTGCCAGAGAATCGGTTTGCCTCCGATCTCAATCATTGGCTTGGGCTTGAGGTGCGACTCCTCGCTAATCCTTGTCCCCAGGCCACCGGCCAAAATCACTGCTTTCATTTTTGTTCTCCTTCTTCGCAGTAACGTTGCCACATCTGCTGATAGGCCGTCTCAACTCGGCCAGCAAAAGACACACCGTCACAGAGGGGGGATGCGCGCATCTCATCGCGCAATCCTGCGCGGGTCACCCTGAGGCGCTCAACATCGCTGGCCAGATCGACCAACTTATCAATGTACTCAGCCTCAGTATCGGCAATCCACTCACTGCGCCCCAAGCCACGCAGAATCAATGACCCGACCCGCCCCATGGAGGGACGGTCACGCAAGGTTACATAAGGCAGTCCCATCCACAGGCTTTCATAAAGAGTAGTGCCTGAGTTATGTGGGAAGCAGTCAAGGGCAATATCCATGCTCGCCAGCACAGGCCATGGTGGCGAGGTGCAGCCAATATCCAAGCGATCGCGGCTAATGCCATGTTCAGCAAAAAGACCTGCAAAGTAGTCAGATAACCCAAGATCAATAAAGGCGGGGGCATTAAGCATTAGCTTGGAGCCTGGGACACGATGCAATAACTCGGACCAGCAGCGAATTACTTTGTGATTCAATCTTACCGGTCGGGTCAGAGTGCCAAAAGTGATGTAGCCATTACGTAACGCTGGCAGTTCACTTATTTCGGGTAAGTTGGCCGGGGGTTGATAAGCCACTGCCGGGCATGGCATACGCCATGGTTCTTCTGAGAACACATGCTCGTAGCCCTTGGGCACCATTTCCTCGTCACTAAGAAAATAATCGACAGCATCAAGCCCCGAGGTATAAGCAAAGCCCATCCACCAAGTGACCTGCACGGGTGCAGGCTTCAGCGCGAAAATGGCCAACCGGTTATTGGCCGTATGCCCCGCAAGGTCGACCAAAATATCGATTCCATCCCGCCGGATCATTTCCGCTACTTTTATGTCATTTACCCCGACGCAGGATCGCCAGTGATCAACATAGCCTTTGTAGCGCTCGGTTACATCATCCTCGCTGCGTACAGCTGAATAGGCGAAAATTTCGAAGTCTGCGTGATTGTGGTTCTTCAACAACGGTTCAATAAACAGACTGCAGACATGCTGGCGAAAGTCAGGCGATACATAACCGATGCGCAGGCGGCGTGGCATAGTCAGCGGATTATCGTAATTGAAGTAGCGCCGCGCCGGATAGAAACGCCGCCCCATGTTCTGGTAGGTCTCGAATATCCGCTCAATACTCCAATCGGGGTGATAGTTGGCAAAAAACAGCAGGTTGGAGCGAGCAAGCTCCGACTGCTCAAGCAAGCCCTGCAGATGTTCAATGGCCAGATCCAAATTGCCGTAACTGGCTTCAGTGCCCGCCAAATTGATGCGAACCTCCAAGAAGGTTGGATCAAGTTCCTGCACTTTATCGAAACAGACTCTTGCCTCTTCAAGGCGCTGGGCACCCGCCAGAATGATGCCCAGGTTATTCCACAATGCGGCATGGTCAGGGATCAGCTGCAAAGCCACACGAATCACTTGCTCTGCTTCACCCAACACATGGGCTTCCAGATAAGTCGTAGCTAGGTTGTTCCAGGCAAAACCATTGTGCGGATTGATCGCAATCGCACGCATCAGACAGCCTTCTGACTCCCGCTGCCGCCCAACCTTCTGATACACACCACCAAGCAGGATCCAACCCAGGTCATAATCGGGCTTGATCTGTAGTCCATGCAGGAAATACTGCAAAGCTTGGGCGCTATCACCCGCATCTACATAACACTGGGCCAGCCAGCAATAAGCCTCATGAAAATCTGTTTTGAGCTGCAAAGCGCGCTCGAAATACGGACGTGCCTCCTGACTATCTCGTCCAAGAGTCATCAGCACGAAACCAACTTGAAACCAGGCTTCATGATTTTCAGGGCAACGCTCGACCCAATCAAGCATCACCTGAAGTTCATCATTCGGGCGACCCAGCTTGCGCAAGAAACTGCCCAGGCGCTCCCAAGCCATGCGACAGTCTGGCGCAAACTCTACAACAGTACGCAGCCCCTGCTCGGCATCTTGGTCATGGCCCATGCGCGCGTGAAACGCACACAACACTAGCCATGCAATGCGGTTCTGCGGTTCCAGCGCTAATGCCCGCATAGCTAGCTGCTCAACCTTGGGCAAGTCTTTGCCATCTAGTTCAACATCCGCTAATGCCGCGATAACCTCAGCGTCATCCGGCAATTCATTGAACAAAGCAGTTAGTAACGGCCTGGAATGGCTACGCTGACCAAGACGGTAGCTGGCAATGGCTTCGGCGCGGCGAACCTCCAGCGTTTGCGGGCTGATATCGCGAATCAGGCTGAGCGCCTGCTGCCATTCTTCAGCAGCCATGGCCTGGCGTAATGCCTCCAACAATGCCACGTGCGTTGACTTGGCAAGGCAGCACTTCTTGTACTTACGACCACTACCACATGGACACTCATCGTTGCGGCCAGGCTCAGCCTGAATATCACTCTCGACCAAAACAGTCAGAGCCTGACGCATATGCTCGACCATTGTCAGCATCTGCTCCGCCACGGAGTTTTGCGGCTCAAGCTTGAGTGCCTGACGAAAAGCCAAGGCGGCAGCGTCCCAAGCACTTAGTTGCACATAGGCTTTGCCTAGGCTGACTGCAATTTCAGCATCCTTAGGGCACAATTCATGTAGTCGCTCATAACTGCGGCGAGCCGTAGCGCTGTCTTTTGATGCCAAGGCGGCATCCCCCAACAGACGCCAGGTCGAGATATCGTCGTTGGCTTGCCCCAGCACAATTTCACAGCTGTTACGTGTACGGGTGTAATCGCCCTCTTCAAACCCCAACTTGGCTTGAGCCCGGAAGAAGTTGGCTAACCATTGCGCATTTGAATCCATGCCGTCCCCGTCAAAAATCCGCTGCATATAGTGCTTTTACAGCAAACAGCAATATTCAAGCCAGAGCATAGATAGACCTCGCCTACACTTAACGTGCAAGCGTAGCGCGTCTTTCAGGCGGGGGGATTTAACGCAGCTGATTAAACAGATTCAACCCGGCAATCTTCACGTAGCTCTGCTGCGCAGCTTCAAGAATGATGGTCTGGAATGACAGGCGTGACAGCGCTTCAGCGTAATCCAACTCACGTAGATCAGCTTGCACGGCCTTATTTACCAGGGTGACATCTTCATTATCGACTTCAGTGGTTTCGATTAGGTTCAAGCGCGCACCGATCTCGGTCTGCACTTCCAGCACCTTACCCAAACCGCTATCTAGGTTGGTCAGAGCAATCGCCACCTCGTTACGCACACCAAGGTTACCGGCCGGCGATGTTGGCGAGGACTCCAACGCCTGACGCATGCGGCTGATGGTGTTGAGGATGCTGCGCTGCTCCTGGAACTGCGGCTGCACGCCGAACTCGTCACCGCCGGCAACCGCTGCTGGGGCCGACAGGGTGAAGTCAGCACCAAATACGCTGAATGTTGCCGGATAGGGACCAACCACCGTGCCTGTAGCAAGTACCGGGCTACCCGGCCCTACAGGCTGGGAGTAGACCTCGTAGTTGGTGTCATCGGTAAAGCGCAGCACGATACCGGACGTCGGGAACTGGCTATCGAAGGTTGCCTGGTTACTGATGCCTGCTGGAGCGACGATCGCAGCCGAGTTGTTGGTTGATGAGCGATTGACGGCAAAGTCCGTCGGTGCCGACTGCAGCGTGAAACTATGGGTGTTGATACCCGGCGTTCCCGGCGTGGCGGTATTAGCCAGCAGGTTGTCCAAATCCAGCTCGTTATCCCCGGGCTGCAACACCACATCCAACTGGAAGCGCATGCCGCGGAAATTGATGGTATTGCCGCCACTAACCAAGGGATCAATCAAACCGCCACCCGGTACCTCGGACGTAACGTCAGCACCAGCACTGTCATAAATACGGAATTCAGTACCACTGATAAACGCCAGAGAATAAGGCTCGCCTGCTCGGAAATCACTATTGAAGGTCTGATTGTCCTGCACCAGACCAGGCGACATAAATACCCGCTGATCTGCCGTCGGTAGCGCCGGAATGTTTGTGGCCGGTAATGGCGGTGTCGGCAAAGCGGGGTTATTGACACCAAGCGCATTGATAACCCTATTGGCATTGCTCACATCTTCGAACAGCCGCTTGCCGTTATCGTTGATCGCCACGTTACTTGAGCCGGCTACCTGCAAGCTGCGCTGGCCTTCATCACCCTGATAGGAATAGGTGCCATCGGGGTTACGCAGAAAGGGTTCGGTTTTGCCAAGAAAGCCGCTGAATAGGTACTCGCCACGGGCATTGCGACTGTTCATCAGGTTAAGCAGCTCACCTTCACGCTCGCCCAGCTCCTTGGCAATCGATTTACGGTCATCGGCTGACAGTGCCCCGCCGCCGGCCTGCACCGCCAACTCGCGGATACGCTGCAACACGTTAACCACCGAGGTGATGGTGGTTTCTTCCTGGGTCAGGCTGTTTTTCGCCGCGGTGAGGTTTTCCTTGTACTGACCCAGTATCGCCTGTTGCTGTTCGAGCTGGAGCAGACGCACCGATGCTACCGGGTCATCGGCCGGAGTAAGAATACGGTTACCGCTGCTGATCTGCTCCTGGGTGCGGATCAGGTTGGAATAGTTGCGCCCAAGGCCACTGACACCGTTATTGAAGGCCTGGATCGAAGAGATGCGCATAACCATAAAACTAACCTCGAAGTTCTAGACGGCGCGTCAGAACGTGTTAATCAGTGTATCGAACAGGCTGCGGGCAACTTGAATGATCTGCGCCGACGCCTGGTAGTACTGTTCGAACTGAATCAATTTGGCCGCTTCTTCATCAAGGTTGACCGCTGAAATCGAATCACGGTTATCGGTGGCCTGCTTGAGAATAGCGCCAGTGGCCTCACCATCGACCCGCGCTTGGCTGGTCAGGGTGCCTACCCGTTCCACCAGATCGCCATAGGCATCGGTAAAACTTGAGCCGGTGGTATCCGGCGCTAAAGGGTTGATGCCAATCGTCGTACGGTTTTGCAGATCAATCAGCTTCAAGGCATTACGGTTATCAGACACCCCATTGGTGTTAAAGGAAACCGAAAAATTGTCACCGCCCTGCGGCCGACCACTAATGGTCACTTCATAATCGAAAGGCACCGGCACTGCAGGCGGACCGGCAGTTGCGGGCACGGTGATGGTAAGGGTGTTGTTCTGCCCGGGCACGATCACCCCGGTATCAATAACGTTGCCGTTGATATCGACGACGTCATAGCCCTGAGTGGCCCCACCGCCGGCGCCCATGACGATGCGCAGCGGCGGCGCATTGCGCAGGCTGGTTTCCAAATCGGCCTGCGTCACCGGGTCATAGATGTCGATTTCAGTCAGCAGGGTCGGCTGGCTGATCACCCCGGTGCCGATATTCGCCGGGCTGGTTTGCGATTTCAGCGGTGCGGCAAAGGCCAGCTCTTCCGGCCGTTTCATATCCGCACGGATGGATTCGCCGGCATTACGGGTCGGCATCACCCGGAAGCGGTCCCCAGCGGCAAAGGTGCCACTGGCGACGTTTAGCGAGATGCCGTCGAACTCAGCCGCCGGCACCACGGTAATGTCGAACGGGCCAAAGCTGGTGCCATCACTGACTCGCCGTACGGTGTAATCCGTGGCGTTGGTGAACTCCACCTCATAGTCGCTGGTGGTCAGCTGGGTGGTGTCTTCGATCAGCACATTGAGGTTGGCGGTGGTATCGCTGTTACCAATACGCGCCAGGCTGCGCTGGCCGATCAGAATAGGGTCATTGAGCTCACGAAACAGGCCATTACCAAACTGACCATTGAGGTCCAGGCCCTGGCCCAGCTGACGGTTGACTTGATCGGTAACCGACAGCGCCAGGCGCCCAACCGAGTTCAGCGTGGTATCCAGCACATCTTCGCGGTAGCGGATCAGCCCGCCCATCTCGCCGCCGGTAATCAGCGAGGTAATACCCTGGCGCGAGTTGCCGCTGACAAATTGCACCTCACTGCGCAGCGGGTCGGACAAGCCTGGCACCACTTCCAGGCGCGAAGCCTGGCTGCCCACCACCAACGGCTGGCCTGAGCCCACAAACAGGTTGTAGCTGTTGTCATCCTGGGTGACGACCGTCACGCCAATAAAGGTCGATAGCTTGCGCACCGCTTCTTCGCGGGCATCGAGCAAATCATTGGGCTGCTGGCCGTTGGATGCGGCAATCGCAATGGCATCGTTGTAACCGGCAATCGAACCGGCTAACTGGTTGACCTGATCAGTCACCGCCGACAGCTGCTTGTTGATAAAAGCGTTCTGCTCGTACAGGCGGTCGTATACGGTATTGAAGCGCTTGGCCAAGCCCTCGGCTTCGGACAACGCCAGCTGCCGTGCAGGAATATTGGCCGGGTCTTCAGCGGCAGTTTGCAGCGCGGCAAATACCTTCTGCAGGCCCGGGTTGACCCCGGTGGTACTGCCAGCAAGCAATGAGTCGAGCTGATTGATTTGGCTCAGGTAGCTCTGGGTATCGCTGTTGAGCGCCGTACTGCTGCGCACCTGGGTATTGAGAAACTCGTTATAGATGCGCCGCACATCGACCAGCGTGGTTCCCGAGCCGATATAGCCCGCACCGCTGAACTGCGGAATGCGCGTGGCCTGGATCGTCTCCTGCCGCGAGAAACCCGGCGTGTTGACGTTGGTGATGTTATGGCCAGTGACTGCCAGCGAAGTCTTGTTCGCCGACAGCCCGGACAGGCCAATATTGAGTAAGTCAGCCATTTTTCATCATCCGTTAGTGGACGGCGTACTGACTGCCGCGACTGTTTGATAGGTCTGCATCTGCCGCGCTATCTGGGCGATCTTGCGGGCGTACTGCGGGTCCGTGGCGTAACCGGCTTTCTGCAATTCACGGGCGAACTGCTCGGGTTTGTCGGTGCTAGCCAGGGCTTTTTCGTAGCGGCCATTGCCCTGCAGGAAGCTCACAAAATCGTTAAAGCTGTGCTCGAAGGAGTCATAGGCGCGGAACGAGGCCGCTTCCTTGACCGCTTTGCCGCCCTTGAATTCGGTGGTCAGCACCCGCGCCGAGTCGCCTTCCCAGGTGTTATGGGTCTTGATGCCGAACAAGTTATGGCTGCTGGTGCCGTCCTGCTGGCGAATGATCGACTTGCCCCAACCGGTTTCCAGCGCGGCCTGGGCCACTAGGTAACGCGGATCGACGCCAATCTTCTCGGCGGCCTTTTCGGCCATCGGCAACATGGCGGCAATAAATTCATCCTTCGAGCCGAACGCAGCTTTGCCCGGCGCCAGTGGCGGCTGGGCAATGCGCCGACCGGTGATCGCGTCCATGCCGTTCAAGCCCAGCGCGGTATCGGCGGGTGCGGCAAAGGCCTTGGCGGGAATCCAGTCGTTCTGCGCCAAGGGCTGGCCATCTGCGGCAGTGGCCGATGGCACGATGCCGGCCAGCAGACGATCAGTCAGCTTGCCTGGCAGCGACAAGCGCCGCTGGTTGATCAATGAGGTGTCGTCACGCGCGCCGTCGACCTTGGCCAAGGGCTTGCTCGGCGCGCTCGGTACCGGCTCATCAACCTGGGCAAAAGGATTGGGCCGGCTGCTGGCATCCTTGATCTTCGACATCTGCCGCACCAGCACGTCGGCCAGGCCGATACCGTTCTGGTGATTGGACATGGTCACCGACAACTGCTGGTCGTGCATGTCCTGGTAGGTTTTGCTCTCGTTACTGTTCATGAAGTTGCCTTCACCGAACACTTCGTTGGCCGAGCGCATAGCCTTGAGCATTTCATTGAGAAACAGCGACTCGAATTCCTGAGCCACCTTCTTGATGTTCTTTTCGCTGTCGCCGCCGACCTTAAACTGGTTGAGGCGATTGAGATCGTTGTAGGCACCACTGTCGACGGTGCTGGTACCGCCGAGCAAACCGGCTGAAAGGCGAGAGTCCATGGCGTGCGCTCCCTTAAATCACGATCAGGTCAGCCTGCAGAGCGCCGGCTTGTTTCAGCGCCTCCAGGATGGCCATAAGGTCGGAAGGCGAAGCGCCCACCTGATTCACCGCGCGGACGATTTCATCCAGCGTGGTCCCCGGACCGAACTTGAACATCGGCTTGGCTTCTTCATCTGCGTTCACCCGCGAGCGCGGTACCACGGCGGTCTGGCCACCGGACAGTGCTTCCGGCTGGCTGACAATCGGGTCTTCGGTAATGGTCACGGTCAGGCTGCCGTGGGTCACGGCGGCAGGCTGCACGCGCACGTTCTGACCAATCACGATGGTGCCGGTACGCGAGTTGATGATGACCTTGGCCACGGCCTGGCCGATCTCGACTTCGAGGTTTTCCAGAATCGACAGGTAGTCCACCCGCTGACCCGGATCGAGCGGGGCACTGACGCGAATCGAACCGCCGTCGACCGCTTGGGCGACGCCTGGGCCAAGCAGTTCGTTGATATGGTCGACGATATTCTTCGCGGTGGTGAAATCCGGGCGATTGAGGTTGAGCGTCAGGGTGTTGCCCTGATCGAAACCACTCGGCACCGGCCGTTCGACCGTCGCACCGCCAGGAATACGCCCCGCCGACGGGACGTTGACGGTAATCCGCGAGCCGTCGCCGCCTTCGGCGTCAAAACCGCCAACCACCAGGTTGCCCTGGGCAATCGCGTAAACGTTACCGTCGATACCCTTGAGCGGCGTCATCAGCAGGCTGCCGCCACGCAGGCTCTTGGCGTTACCGATGGAGGACACTGTGATGTCGATGGTCTGCCCGGGCTTGGCAAACGCCGGCAGATCCGCATGGATCGACACCGCAGCGACGTTCTTCAGCTGCACGTTGCCGCCTTGCGGCACCTTGATGCCGAACTGCGCCATCATGTTGTTGAAGGTCTGCACGGTGAACGGCGTCTGCGTAGTCTGGTCGCCACTGCCGTTAAGGCCAACCACCAGGCCGTAGCCGATCAACTGGTTAGTGCGCACGCCCTGGATGCTGGCCAGGTCCTTAAGCCGCTCAGCCTGAGCAAGCGAAGCCAGCAACAGAGCGGCCGCAGCCAGTAGGTACTTGGAAAGGGTCATGGTGGCCATCCTCAGAACGGCCACATTGGGCTAAGAAAGAAACGACTCATCCAGCCCGGCTGCGCAGCATCGGCAAAGGCGCCAGTGCCCGAGTAGGTGATGCGCGCATCGGCAATACGGGTCGAGGACACGGTGTTGTCGGTGGCGATGTCATCAGAACGCACCAGACCGGCAATCCTTACCAACTCGTCGCCGGTATTCAGGGTCATCCACTTTTCCCCGCGCACCAGCAGCACGCCATTGGGCATCACTTCGGCCACCGACACAGTGATCGAACCGGTCAGGCTGTTGCTCTGCCCGGCCGCGCCGGAACCCTCGCTCTCACGAGTAGCGTCAAAGCTGGCTTCCAGGCTGAGGTTGTCATTAGTCATGCCCAGTGCGCTAAGACCTGCCAGTGGGTTTTTCGGCGAGACGGCCATGCCGAATAAATTAGGCACACCCAGGTTGGCCGAACTGTCTTTGCTGATCTGGCTGTTGCTGTTCTTGCTGGCCTGGGTGCGCTCATTCAGGGTGATGGTGATGATGTCACCCACGCGGTAGGCCTTGCGGTCGCCGAACAGGCCATTCTCGAAACCAGCCTGATAGATCGAGCCATTGTTCTGCGCCGCTGGCAGCGGGGTGCGCGGCATCACCGGAGCGTAATAGGGATCATCCGGCTTAGGCGCGGGAGCCATGCAGCCACTCAAAGCCAGGGGGCCAAGCAGTGCACTTATGATTATCAGCCGGTTCATATCTACTACCTCATGCGTTGCCTGGGGTGGTGTGTAACCTGAGCCACCAGTGCCAGTTCAAGCGATTCCTTGCTGTTATCCGGGCCAAGCCAGCCGCAGCGCGACTAACCCGCCTACTTATCAAAGATTCTGCGAAATAAAGCCGAGCATCTGGTCAGCGGTGGAAATGACCTTGGAGTTCATTTCATAGGCGCGCTGAGTGGTGATCATGTTCACCAGCTCCTCGACCACGCTGACGTTGGAATTTTCCAGGGTGTTCTGCAGCGTGGTGCCCAAGCCGTTGAGGCCAGGCGTACCGACCTGCGGCGCACCGCTGGAAGCGGTTTCCAGAAACAGGTTGTTGCCGATCGCTTCCAGACCCGCCGGGTTGATGAAGTCGGCGGTCTGCAGGTTGCCGACGATCTGCGGCTGCGGGTTACCAGTGGTGGTCACCGACACGGTGCCGTCTTCACCCACGGTAAAAGTGCGCACCTCGTTGGGCAGCACGATGGCGGGTTCCAGGGCATAACCGTTGGACGTCACCACCTGACCATCGGAGTTCAGATGAAAGCTACCGTCGCGGCTATAGGAGACGGTGCCGTCAGGCAGCAACACCTGGAAGAAACCCCGGCCGTTGATCGCCATATCCAGCGGCTGTTCTGTGGTTTGCAGGCTACCGGCCGTGAAGATTTTCTGCGTACCCACCACCCGCACACCGGTACCCAGCTGCAAGCCGGACGGCAATTGGCTGTCCTGGCTGGACTGGCCACCTGGCTGACGACGGATCTGGTACAGCAGGTCCTCGAACTCGGCGCGATCACGTTTGAAGCCCGTGGTCGAAACGTTGGCCAGGTTGTTGGAAATGGTGGTCAGGTTCATGTCCTGAGCGGACAGACCGGTCTTGCTGACCCACAGTGCCGGAAGCATATCGATTCTCCTCGGGCGCCGTTTTAACGACGCCGCGTGCTGATAATTAGGTCATCTGCAAGACGCGCGCCATGGCCGCCGAATTGTCTTCGGCGGTGCGCATCATCTTCACTTGCAATTCGAATTGGCGGGACAGCGAGAGAATCGCGGTCATCTCTTCCACGGCGTTGACGTTGCTCGATTCAAGAAAGCCCGAGGTGATTTCCATATTGGCATCCGCCTGTACCGGGCCCTGGCCCTTGAAGCGAATCATCCCGTCGGTGCCCTTCTCCATCTGCTTGAGGTCCGGGTTGACCAGTTTCAGACGGTCTACCTCGGCCAGCACATTTGGGGCCTCGCCCAAGGCGCGAATGCTGATGGTGCCGTCCTTGCCGATCTCGATTTTCTGCTCTGGCGGTACCGCAATCGGCCCGGCGTTGCCCATCACCGGCAAGCCGTTGCCGGTACGCAACACGCCCAAAGCATCGACATTCAGGCTGGCGGTACGTACATAAGCTTCAGTGCCATCCGGCGCCTGTACGGCCAGCCAGCCCTTGCCGCCAACTGCCACATCCAGATCGCGACCGGTTTCCTGCAGAGAACCTGGGGTGAAGTCAGTACCCGGGCGTTCGCTCATGGCGTAAACCCGCGACGGATAACTGTCACCAAAGATCGGCATGGACCGCGCCTGCTCGAAATCCCGGCGAAAACCATTGGTGGTGATGTTTGCCAGGTTGTTGGCGTGGGCACGCTGGGCCAGGGTGTTGTTGTGGGCGCCAGTCATGGAAACGTACAGCATCTTGTCCATGGTTATTCTCCGAGTGGGCTTGCCGCCCCGCTGCTCTATACAAGCTATAAAGCAATGGCTGTGCCAGCACTCGAAAAATAAATTCAACCTATTGATTTATATGAATTTTTATAAATAAAAAAGACTCCAAAAGGAGCCTTTCAAATACCGTAGTGGCGTACTTTTGCCGCCTACGACAGGCACTTGCCTGCCGCAGGCAACACCTATCAACGCAGGTTGATAATGGTCTGCGTCACCGCGCTTTCGGTTTCGATGGTCTTGGCGTTGGCCTGGTAGTTGCGCTGCGCCACGATCAGGTTAACCAGCTGATCCGACAGCTCAACATTAGAGTCTTCCAGCGCACCGGACTGCAGAGCTCCCAGCGTACCGCTACGCGGCGTACCGACCACCGGCTCACCCGAGGCAAAGGATTGCACCCAGGCCGTTTTGCCCACTGGTGTCAGCCCCTGCACGTTGGCGAAGTTGGCCAGAATCACCTGCCCCTGAATGTTCGACTGGCCGTTGGTGTAGCGAGCAAAGATCACCCCTGTGTCATCAATTTCCAGCCCGGCCAACTGGCCGGTGGTGTAGCCATCCTGACTAACACTGTTAACCGCGAAGGAACTGGCGAACTGGGTGGACTGCCGCAGGTCGATATTCACCCCGGTGGCGCTGGCATCGGCGCCGTTGGCTGACCAGATCGGCGGCACTGAGGTATCCGGCGCAGCAGGCACCCAGGTGGTCAGATCAATAGTACCGTCAGCCCCAACGGTGAAACCAGTCGGCACTGACGCAATCAGTGCTGCCACATCCAATTGCCCTGCAGTGGTGAACTGCAAGTCCACTGTCGACGGCGTGGTAAGGGTTGGGTCGTCTGGATTACGCCCGTCAATCAACACATTCATCTGCCACGTATTTGGACCCGTCTTGAGGAAGTACTGGGTGAATACGTGGGCGTTGCCCTGAGTGTCGTAGATATTGGTCGAGGTCGACGAGTTGTAGGACGTCGGATCCGTCGGATCGAACGGCACCGTGGTCGGCACAGTATTGGTCGAATTGAGGTTGAAGGTCTGGTCCAGGTTGCTGGTCGGCAACGGGGCTTGGCTGGCCGTCTCAATCTGCAGGTCGCTGATCACGCCATTTTGCAGGTTGTTGTTGGCATCTACCGCATAGCCCTGCAGCTTGTAACCGAAGTTGTTGACCAGAAAGCCGTCGCGATCAGTACCGAAGTAACCGGCACGGGTGTAACTCACTTCACCGTTGTTACTGGTCTGAAAGAAGCCATTGCCGTTGATCGCAAGATCCAGGGCATTCTGCGTGTAGTTGATATTGCCCTGATTGAACAGCTGCGACACATCACCGAGCAGCACACCGCTACCCTGCGGATTGGCGCCGGAGCCCAACACGGATGCCGCATACACATCGGCAAACTCGGCACGCGACTGCTTGAAGCCAGCAGTACCGGCGTTGGCGATGTTGTTGCCGGTCACATTGAGGTCACTGGTCGCCGCACGTAGACCGCTAAGACCGATATTGAAACCCATGGAAGACTCCTTTGCCGGACAGCCGGCGGCTAAAACCTGTTAGTTACTGACCGATAACCTGGACTTGCGACATTGGCACGCTGCCAAGCCCCGCCAGGTTCAACATCAACTCTTTGCCGCCCAAGGTGACGCTGTCGACGTTGGCCGGCAGCATGGTGTAAAGCCCCTTGGTGCCATCGGCGTAGGTGGCCTGCGCCTCGAACTTGTAAGTACCGGGCGGCAACAGATTGCCGCTGGAGTTCTTGCCGTCCCAGATAAAGCTGACATTGCCAGCCGCCTGTTCGCCCAGATTGACTCGCCCCACGGCAGAACCGGCCTTGTCATAGATGTTGACGTAGACGTTGCTGCTGCTGGCTGGCAACACCAGGCTGGCCTTGAAGCTTTCACTGGTATCGACCACCGCCTTGTCGCTCGGGATAATCACCTTGCGACCGACCAGCGAGGACGCTTGCAGCGCCTGGGACGACTGATAACCGGTGAGCAGCGAACCCATGCTGGTATTCAACTTCTCGATCCCCTCAACCTGACTGAACTGCGCCAGCTGGGCGATAAACTCGCCATTGCCTTGCGGCTCCAGCGGGTTCTGGTTATTCAACTGGGCCACCAGCAAGTTGAGAAACTCATTCTTGCCCAGGTCCTTGTTCGTCTTGGTTTCGTTCTTGATCTGGTATTGATCCAGTGCCGAACCACTGACATCGCCAACAGTACTCATAAGTCTGCGCTCCTTATCCGACGGCTTACTGACCCAGGGTCAATACGCGCTGCATCATCTGCTTGGCGGTGTTCATCATTTCAACGTTGGTCTGGAAGGCCCGGCTGGCGGAAATCATGTCGGCCATCTCCTCCACCACGTTGACGTTGGGGTAATACACATAGCCGCCGGCATCGGCCGCTGGATGGTTCGGCTCATAGCGCGGCATCAGGCTGCTCTGATCCTCGACCACACCCAGCACCTGCACGCCGACACCGGCTTCATCCTGCTCGGCAAACAGCGAACCTCGATCACCGTTCTGCGCCGACTGGAACATGGTGGCGAACACCGGATGCCGTGCGCGGTAGGTCTGATCGATGCTCGAAGAGACCGTCTCGGCGTTGGCGATGTTGCTGGAAATGGTGTTCAGACGAGTGCTCTGGGCGCTCATACCGGTTCCGGCGATGTTGAAAACACTGGCTAGTGACATGGCATCAGGCTCCTATTAATCGCCGCGCAGGGCGCTGACCAGCCCTTTGAATTTGCTGTTGAGCAGGGTAAAGCTGGCCTGGAACTGCACCGAGTTTTCCGCGTAATTGGACTGCTCGATCTGCAGGTCGACGGTGTTCTGATCAATCGAAGGGTGGAACGGCGTGCGATACGCCAGGTTGGCATCACCAACCATCACGCCATCGGCAGGGATATGCTGGCTATCAGTACGATTCAGGCTGACCGGGCCACGCTGGCTCCTGGCACTTTGCTCAGCCAGCACGCTGGCGAACTGCAGATCACGCGCCTTGTAGTGCGGCGTGTCGGCGTTGGCGATGTTATTGGCCAACACCTCGGCGCGCTGAGCGCGGAAGCCCAGTGCCTGTTCATGTATGCCGAGTGCCCGATCGAAACTGATGCTCATGGTCAGAAACCTTTGTCGGTTGCCGTTGCTGTTTTCCGTGCAAGACCATAAGCAATGCTTGTGCCACATTATTTTTTACTTATTTATCAATAACTTGATCTATAAATGCATCGATAAAAGTGGCAAAGCGGCAAGCGCTTTCCGCCTGTAGGCAAGCAAGCGGCAAGCGGGTTCTGCCTATTGCCGCTCGCCTGGCACCGTGCGGTCAGGCTCGGCCAAAACTGCGTTGCCGCGATTGCTCAGTCCGAGCTACGACCTCGCCACCAGTCGCCAGACTGCTGTAATTCACCGCCCGTCAGGTAATCCGCAATCAACTACACACAGTTTTGACAAGCATTCTCATTAACATTAGTATCCGTCGCATTAGCCACTGCCCTGCCACGAGCCTTAATCATGTACGTGTGTCTCTGCGAAGGTGTTACTGACGGTCAGATCCGCGAAGCCATCTACGAAGGCTGCTGCAGCTACCGTGATGTACGCGCCACCCTCGGCGTTGCCAGCCAATGCGGCAAGTGCGCCTGCCTGGCCAAGCAAGTGGTACGCGACACCTTGAGCGAAGTGCAAAGCAGCCAGGCCGCCATGGCCTACCCAGCGAACTTTGTTGCCGCCTGAATCTAGCGATATAAAAAAACCGGACCTAGTGTCCGGTTTTTTATGGCCTGCCATCCATGGCGGCCACCCTTCGGGCCGTCGCTACGTGACGTTAAAAATGCCTACCAGCCATTTTTTATGTCTGAAATTCAATACCTTAGCTTCAAAGCGCAGAACTTAAGCATTCGTATTCATATTAATTTTAACTTTAAATTCAAATACTTAGGTTTGACAGCCGAAAACCATCGGCCCAGAATTTAATGCTAACTCCCCTGCAAGGCAGACGCAGACATGAAAGGCGACAAGAAGGTCATCCAGCATCTGAACAAGATCCTCGGTAACGAGCTGGTCGCGATCAACCAGTACTTCCTGCACGCACGCATGTATGAGGACTGGGGCCTGAAGAAGCTCGGTGAGCACGAGTACCACGAGTCCATCGACGAGATGAAGCATGCGGACAAGCTGATCAAGCGCATCCTCTTCCTCGAAGGCCTGCCTAATGTGCAAGACCTCGGCAAAATCCTGATCGGTGAAAACACCAAGGAAATGCTCGAGTGCGACCTGAAGATCGAACACAAGGCGCATATCGACCTGAAAGCGGCGATTGCCTACTGCGAAAGCATCGGTGACTACGCCAGCCGCGAACTGCTCGAAGAAATCCTCTGCTCGGAAGAAGATCACATCGACTGGCTGGAAACCCAGCTCAGCCTGATCGAGGCCGTAGGCCTGCAGAATTATCTGCAGTCGCAGATGGACGAATAAGCGCAAAACTCCGCGCTATAAACGACAAACCCCGCACTTGGCGGGGTTTGTTGTTTCTGTGCAGCCGAATTAAGCGCTGGCTTTCTGCACGGCGTCCTTGATCAGGGTCTGCAGCTCACCCTTGTCGAACATTTCCGCCATGATGTCGCTACCGCCGACCAGCTCACCACCGACCCACAGCTGCGGGAAAGTTGGCCAGTTGGCGTACTTCGGCAGATTGGCGCGGATTTCCGGGTTTTGCAGGATGTCGACGTAGGCGAATTTCTCGCCACAGGCCATCACAACCTGCGCAGCTTTGGAGGAAAAGCCGCACTGCGGAGCATTCGGCGAGCCTTTCATGTACAGCAGAACGGTGTTATTGCCGATCTGTTCTTTGATAGTTTCGATGATATCCATTGGGCACCTCAGGACTTAACTTCCCGACTCACGGGTCGGCACGGTGGCGGCATTGTAACGAAAAGCCGAGCGTGATGCTCGGCCTTCCCTGCTACGTTGCTTGTACCGAATATCGCCTGGTCAGGCCGCCTCCACCTGCACCGGCACCCCATTCAGCGCCGCATTGCCGGACAATGCATCGAGTTGCCGCTCATCGGTCAGGTCATTGGCGCTGGCGCCTGGCTGTTCGCTGGCGATGCTCATCTGCACGCCGGGCCGCGCATGCCCCCAACCGTGCGGCAGGCTGACCACTCCGGCCATCATGTCTTCACTGGCGGCGACCTCCACCTCGATGACCCCGACCCGCGAACGCACGCGCACCAATTGGCCATCGGTTAGCCCGCGCTGGCTCAGATCCGCCGGGTGCATCAGCAGCTGATGGCGCGGCTTGCCTTTAACCAGGCGGTGGTAGTTGTGCATCCAGGAGTTATTGCTGCGCACATGGCGCCGACCAATCAGCAGCAGCTCGTCCGCCTTGGCCGTTGGCTGCTCAGCAAAGCGCTGCAGGTCGGCCATGATCACCGCTGGCGCCGCCTGAATTTGCTTGTTGACAGTTTTCAGGCGACCCGCCAGGTTCGGCTTGAGCGCGCCCAGGTCGAGACCATGCGGGTGCTCACGCAGCGCAGCCAACGACAGCTTATGTTCCGACTTGTCGCCGTAAGTACCAAAGCGCAGACCCATATCGATCATCTGCTCAGGTGCCATGGTCGGTTTAAGCTCCACGCCTGTCTTGGCGGCAAAGGCCTTGGCCAGACCGACGAATATTTCCCAGTCATGCAGCGCGCCGGCAGGCTTGGCCAACACCGCCTCATTGAAGCGAGTGACATTACGCACCGCGAACACATTAAAGGTGGTGTCGTAGTGATCGTGTTCCAGCGGCCCGGTCGGCGGCAGGATCAGGTCAGCATAGCGGGTGGTTTCGTTGATATAGAAGTCGATGCTGAGCATAAACTCCAGGCCATCCAGCGCCTGCTCCAGCTGCCGGCCATTGGGTGTGGATAGCACCGGGTTACCTGCCACCGTGACCAGCGCGCGCACCTGCCCTTCGCCCTCAATGAGCATTTCCTCAGCCAAGGCCGACACCGGCAATTCGCCGCCGTACTCCGGCAAGCCGGACACGCGGCTCTGCCAGCGATTGAAATGTCCACCGGAAGTCGAGGCCACCAGGTCCACGGCCGGCTCGGTGCAGAGCACGCCGCCCACTCGATCCAGATTGCCAGTGACCAGGTTGATCAACTGCACCAGCCACTGACACAGGGTGCCGAAGGCCTGGGTGGAGACGCCCATGCGGCCATAGCAGACCGCCGACTCGGCAGCGGCAAAGTCCCGCGCCAACTGGCGAATCGTTTGCGCAGGCACGCCGCAGCGGGCGCTCATGGCTTCGGCGGTAAAGCCGGCAATCGCCTGGCACACCTCATCCAGCCCGTCGATCGCCAGATGGCTGGCGCGGCCGAGGTCTTCTTCAAACAGGGTATTGAGCAGGCCGAACAACAGCGCAGCGTCCTGACCGGGTCGGACGAATACATGCTGGTCGGCAATCGCCGCGGTTTCGCTGCGGCGCGGATCAACCACCACCAGCTTGCCACCGCGTTTCTGGATGGCCTTCAGGCGCTTTTCCACGTCCGGCACGGTCATGATGCTGCCGTTGGAAGCCAGCGGGTTGCCGCCGAGGATCAGCATAAAGTCGGTGTGGTCGATGTCCGGAATCGGAATCAGCAGGCCATGGCCGTACATCAGGTGGCTGGTCAGGTGATGCGGCAGCTGGTCAACCGAGGTAGCCGAATAACGGTTGCGGGTTTTCAGCTGACCGAGAAAGTAGTTGCTATGGGTCATCAGGCCGTAGTTATGCACGCTCGGGTTGCCCTGATACACCGCCACGGCGTTCTGACCATGCCGCGTCTGGATAGTGCTCAGGCGCTCGGCCACCAGCTCGAAGGCTTCATCCCAGTCGATGGCCTGCCACTCATTGCCGACACGGCGCATGGGCTGACGAAGGCGGTCGGGATCGCTCTGGATGTCCTGCAGGGCCACGGCCTTGGGGCAGATATGGCCGCGGCTAAAGCTGTCCTGGGCATCGCCCTTGATCGAACGGATCTGCGTCGAACCGTCGTCCTGCACTTCGGTTTCAATGGTCAGGCCACAGATGGCCTCGCAGAGATGGCATGCACGGTGGTGGAGGGTCTTGGTCATGGCCTTGCCTCTTGTTTTAAGAACCTCACGAGGTTCTAAATCGATACGCTGAATATCGTAAAAACATGACTATGGCGGCTGCTGCTGACCTGCGCCAGCAGGGTTCGCTACGTGAATTGCGCGGCATCAGGTCAGCCGATATACGGCTCAGCGTGCGCCGACCTGCCCTGCCCCGTTCGCCGCGTCAACGCAGGCAATTTGCGCCTGATCGGCGTTTGCTTATAAGATCGCGACTTCCCCGTTTCGTCGCATAGTGCGGCCCCCCAGCCGCAGGTTCTGCCGTTTCTTCTATTTAATTAGGCCATTGAACCTGCGCCCAGCTGTCAAAAGGTAGTTAACGATGAGCGCAAGACACTTTCTCTCGCTGATGGATTGCACACCGGACGAACTGGTGAGCCTGATCCGCCGCGGCATGGAGCTGAAGGACTTGCGTAACCGCGGCGTGCTGTTCGAGCCGCTGAAGAATCGCGTGCTGGGCATGATCTTCGAGAAGGCCTCGACCCGCACCCGCCTGTCGTTTGAAGCCGGCATGATCCAGCTCGGCGGCCAGGCCATCTTCCTGTCGCCGCGTGACACCCAGCTGGGCCGTGGCGAGCCGATTGGCGACGCCGCCATCGTCATGTCGCGCATGATCGATGCGGTGATGATCCGCACTTTCGCCCACAGCACCCTCACCGAATTCGCGGCCAACTCGCGCGTAGCGGTGATCAACGGCCTGTCCGATGACCTGCACCCCTGCCAGTTGCTGGCCGATATGCAGACCTATCAGGAGCACCGCGGCAGCATCAAAGGCAAAACCGTGGCCTGGGTCGGCGATGGCAACAACATGTGCAACTCCTATATAGAGGCGGCCATGCAGTTCGACTTCCAGCTGCGCGTCGCCTGCCCCGAGGGCTATGAGCCGAATGCCAAATTCCTCGCTGCGGCCGGCGAGCGTGTGCAGATTCTGCGTGACCCACGCGCCGCCGTTGCCGGTGCGCACCTGGTGAGCACCGACGTGTGGGCCTCCATGGGCCAGGAAGACGAAGCCGCCGAGCGCTTGAAGCTGTTCCAGCCCTACCAGGTCAACCGTGCGCTGCTCGATGCCGCTGCAGAAGACGTGCTGTTCCTGCACTGCCTGCCGGCGCACCGTGGTGAGGAAATCAGCGAAGATCTGCTCGACGACCCACGCGCGGCAGCCTGGGATCAAGCGGAAAACCGCCTGCATGTGCAGAAAGCGCTGCTCGAATTTCTAGTTGAGCCGGCGTACCACCACGCATGAGCCAACCTCTGCTGAACCTGCGCGAACTGAGCTGCGGCTACCCCGGACACAAGGTGGTGCAACAGCTCAACCTGCACCTGAATGCCGGTGATATCGGCTGCCTGCTCGGCCCTTCGGGCTGCGGCAAGACCACCACTCTGCGCGCGATTGCCGGTTTCGAACCGGTGCTGGAAGGCGAAATTCAACTGGCCGATCAGGTTATCTCCAAGGCCGGCTTTACCCTGGCCCCGGAGAAACGCCGAATCGGCATGGTGTTTCAGGATTACGCGCTGTTTCCGCACCTGAGCGTGGCCGAGAACATCGGTTTCGGCATCCGCAAGCAGCCTAATTGCGAGCGGGTTACCCAGGAGCTGATGGAGCTGGTCAAACTCGGCCACCTCGGCAAACGCTACCCGCACGAGCTGTCCGGCGGCCAACAGCAACGCGTGGCCCTGGCCCGCGCCCTGGCTCCGGAACCGCAATTGCTGCTGCTCGATGAGCCGTTTTCCAACCTGGATGGCGAGCTGCGCCGGCGTTTGAGCCATGAGGTGCGCGACATTCTCAAGGCCCGTGGCACCAGCGCAATTCTGGTGACTCACGACCAGGAAGAAGCCTTTGCCGTCAGCGATCACGTCGGCGTGTTCAAGGAAGGCAAGCTGGAACAGTGGGACACCCCGTTCAACCTGTACCACGAGCCGCTGACGCCCTTTGTCGCGAGCTTTATCGGCCAGGGCTACTTTATTCGCGGCCAGCTGCTCAGCCCGGACTCGGTGCAGACCGAACTGGGCCTGATTCGCGGTAACCGCGCTTACACCTGGCCGACCGGCAGTGCGGTGGACGTGCTGCTGCGCCCGGACGACATCGTCTATGACCCGGACAGCACGCAAAAAGCCCTGATCGTCGGCAAGACCTTCCTCGGCGCCGCGACCCTGTACCGCCTGCAACTGCCCACCGGCAGCCAGCTGGAATCGATTTTCCCCAGCCACGCCGACCACCAGCCCGGCCAGCAGGTCGGCATTCGCGTCGCTGCTGACCATCTGGTGGTATTCCCCGCTCCGGGCAGCATTGCCGCCCAGGTCAATCTGGGGGAGTCGGGGGTACGCCGCTACAGCAGCGACAGCTAAAACCTGTTCACAATCTGCTGCGCGTCGGCCCTGCTGCGTTAAAACAAGCTCGGCAAGCCACTTGTGGCTAACGCGTTTCAGCGCGACCCGAAGGGCGAGTGAAACGAGTAATGCTCATTTACAGCTCGTAAACTCCGCTTCCTCGCCTGCTTGACCAGCCGAAGGCTGTTACTAACGTAGCGCCTTGCATGGCTCTAGCTCGCTAGATCGTGAACAGGTTTAAGCGGCTACGGCAAAAATAGCCGGCCACTGGCAATCAACAGCGCCTGGCCGGCGATCTTTACCCGCTCACCAGCCAACTCGCAGTGCAACTCGCCGCCACGCGCCGAACACTGGTAGGCGCTCAGCTGAGACTTGCCCAGGCGCTGCGCCCAATACGGCGTAAGCATGCAGTGGGTCGAACCGGTCACCGGGTCTTCATTGATGCCGACGGAGGGGGCGAAGTAGCGCGAGACAAAATCGTGCCGCTCGCCTGGCGCGCTGATCAGCAGCCCCAGCCCCGGCAACTTGGCCACTGCTGCCAGGTCCGGCTGGCAAGCACGCACCGCAGCCTCGTTTGGCAGAATCGCCAGCAGCTCCTGAATACCCTGCCCCTCATGCAGCGCCAGCACGCTTTCTACCGGCTGGCCCAACGCCTGTTCGACCTCTGCGCGCAGCTCACAGGGCTGCGCCCGGCGCACGGGGAAATCCAGCACCAGTTTGTTGCCTGCGCGGCTGACACTCAGTGCACCGGACAGGCAGGTAAAATCGATCACCTCACCCGGCTCGCCATACACCTCGAACAGCACATGGGCACTGGCCAGGGTGGCATGGCCGCACAGCGGCACTTCGGCTGCAGGGGTAAACCAGCGGATATGCCAGGCCGCACCTTCCTTCACTACAAAGGCGGTTTCCGCCAGATTGTGCTCGGCGGCAATCTGCTGCATCAGGCCATCTTCAAGCCAGCTGTCCAGGCGATAAACCATCGCCGGATTACCGGTAAATGGCTGCGTGGCAAAGGCATCAACCTGGTGAAATTCAAGCTGCATGGGGCGACGCTCCTTATCTGTGATGGCGTAGAGCATGCCGCAGCACGGCAACGTGCGCCTACTACAGCGGCCGACGATTGCGCCAGTACAGCTGCACCGTCTGAATGCGCGCCGGGCAGCGACGGTGCACAGGTTAATCGCCAAAGGTTCTTAAAAATTCACTAATTCTTCACAAATCAGCAGCTTATAAATCCTGGCACGCCGCCTGCTATGACCCACCCCGGTCAGCACAACGGCGTGTCTGCCACTCAACCGACAACGACGTCATAGCACCCCTCTCCTTTCGAGACATGGGCGCTGTGGCGTTTTTTTTTGCGTTTTTTGGCTTACAGGAAGACCGCTATGCGCATGATGAAACTGTCCCTGCTGTCGCTGGCCATTGCCGGCACCACCTTCAGCCACGCCGCCTTTGCCGAGGAGTCCTTCAGCAACCTGTTCAGCGAGGCCAAGCCGATCCTCGACGCGCGCTACCGCTATGAGCATGTCGATCAGGACAACGCCCTCAAGCACGCCAACGCGCAAACCCTGCGCACCCGCGTCGGCGTGCAGAGCGGCAAGTGGTACGGCCTGTCGGCGCTGATCGAGGCCGACAACGTCAGCCGCATCGGCGATGCCAGCTACAACGAAACCCGCAACGGCCAGAGCGAGTACTCGGTGGTCGCCGACCCGGATGGCAGCGAAATCAATCAGGCCCTGCTGCGCTATGACCACAAGTACGGCGCGGCCGTGCTCGGCCGCCAACGGATCAACCTGGACAACCAGCGCTTCGTTGGCGGCGTGGCCTGGCGGCAGAACGAGCAGACCTACGACGGCGCCCTGGCTCAGCTCAAACCGCTGGCCGGGTTGACCCTGACCTACGCCTATATCGACAACATCAACAGCATCTTCGGCCCCGGTAACGGTCAGTACGACACTGCCGCCAACCCGGCCAATATCGAAGGCCACAGCCACCTCCTGAATGCCCAGTACATCGTGATGCCCGAGCTGACCGCCACCGCCTACCAATACCGCCTGGGCCTGGACAACCTGACGGCCGGCAGCCAGTCGAGCAAGACCACCGGCCTGCGCCTCAACGGTGCCATCCAAGGCGTCAGCTATGTGCTGGAGTACGCGCAGCAGAGTGAATATGCCGACAACCCGCTGGATCTGGATAGCGACTATCGCCTCGCTGAGCTTGGTTACACGATCAAGGGCGTGGCGCTGAAGGCCGGTTATGAAGTGCTCGGGGGTGACGAGGGTCCAGGCAACCGTGCATTCCAGACCCCGCTAGCGACCAAGCATGCCTTCCAGGGCTGGGCCGATATCTTCCTGATGACGCCCGCTGGCGGCGTCAAGGATGCCTATGCAGGCGTCACCGCGCCGTTGTTTGGCGGCAGTCTGCAGGCCTGGTACCACGATTTTCGCGCTGAAGAAGGCAGCAGCCAGTATGGCGAGGAGATCAACCTGTCCTACGCCCACCCGATTCCGGGCGTGAAAGGCCTGGTGGGGCTGGTCAAATACGCCAGCTACGATGCCGATGACTTTGCCGTGGATACCGACAAAGCCTGGCTGCAAGTGCAATACAGCTACTGATGCTCGCGGCCCCGGCAACGGGGCCCTTGCCTGAACCTGTCAGCCTGTCTTTCAGGGCCTTTCCACCCCATACGCCTGGAGCAGCTGCTGCAAACGGCCATTGGCGCGATAACGCTGCAAACCCTGCTCGAACAGCGCGACATAACGCGGGCTGGACTCCAGTGCCGGAGAGAACGCCAGATAGATCGGTACATCCGGGGCGCGACAGCCGGCCTCACGCAACGCCCCCACTTGCCCCTGACTGGCCAGCATGGCCTGCATGACCCAGGCATTCTCCACCACGACATCGACGCGCCCATGCAGCAGCTTGCGGATATTCAACGCCAGCGCCTGATCGCCGGCAGCTACCTGAATTCGCTCGCTATCGCTGCGATGCAGCCCGATATAAGCGTTCAACTCATCGCCATAGCTGTAATCGTTAACTACCCCAAGGCGCTGCTCTGCGAGCGAAGGCGTACCGGTAAAACGCCAGGTGGCATTCGGCAGTGTAAAGAAGCAGTTACGTGACGACGCCACGGCCGTGGCGCCATAGAGAAAATCCGGCGCATCCTCAACGCCCGCACCGATTGCCGCATTCAACTGCCCGCGACGCACCTGTTGCAGAGTGCGCGCCCAGTTCAACGCCTGGTACTGCACCTCGATACCGGATTCGGCAAAGATCTCCCGCGCCAGCTCAACGAAGATGCCCGGCCGTTCAGACCCTGGCTGGCAATTGACCGGACACCAGATATCCCCGGCAATCACCAACGTCTCTGCACGCGCCGCGCCGACACAGGCGAGCATCACACAGAGCACAGCACCCATGACAAACGGACGACGCTGCGGCATTCAGGTTTCCACAATCAGAGACAGGCTAGGCGCAGTTTTACCACCCTCAGCCTTCGCTGCGCACCCTTTTCACCGCATCCAGCCAACCGTCATACAGCTTGCTGCGATGACTGTCCGCCATGCGCGGATCGAACCGCTGCTGCCGGTGCCAATGCCGGGCGATGCTCTCCAGGTCTTTATAAAGTCCGGCTTGCAGACCCGCCAGATAAGCCACACCGAGCGCCGTGGTTTCCGTGACTTCCGGGCGCTCCACCGGCACTCCGAGGATGTCGGCAAGAAACTGCATAACCCAGTTGTTTTCCACCATGCCGCCGTCCACCCGCAACGCGCTGGGCTCGGCCGCGCCGTCCTGGCGCATGGCTTCGAGCAGATCACGGGTCTGATAACACACCGACTGCAGGCCGGCGGTGACGATTTCCTTGATCCCGGTATCGCGGGTCAGACCGAAGATCGCGCCACGGGCTTTCGGGTCCCAGTACGGCGCGCCAAGGCCGGTAAACGCCGGCACCAGGTACACGCCGCAGGCATCACCGGTCTGCTCGGCCATGGCCTCTGAATCCCGAGCATGGCTGATCAGCTTGATGCCATCGCGCAGCCATTGCACCGCAGCGCCAGCAACAAAGATGCTGCCCTCGACCGCATAGGTAACTTTGCCGTTAAGGCGATAACCAACAGTGGTCAGCAGGCGGTTTTTCGAGGTGACCGGCGTACTGCCGGTGTTCTGGATCATAAAGCAGCCGGTGCCGTAGGTGCTTTTCACCATGCCCGGGGCAAAGCAGGCCTGGCCGATCAGCGCGGCTTGCTGATCACCGGCCATGCCCAGCACAGGAATCGCCGCGCCCAGCAGCCCAGGCTCGGTGTTGCCAAAGTCGGCAGCGCAATCGAGCACTTCGGGCAGCAGGCTGGCGGGAATTTCGAACAGCTTGAGCAGCTCGTCATCCCACTGCTGGGTGTGGATATTGAACAGCAGGGTGCGCGAGGCGTTGCTGGCATCGGTTTTGTGCGACTTGCCGCCGGTCAGGCGCCACAACAGGAACGAGTCCACAGTGCCAAAACGCAGCTCACCACGTTCGGCACGCTCACGGGCGCCAGGCACCTTTTCCAGAATCCAGCGCAGTTTGGTCGCGGAAAAGTACGGGTCGATCAACAGCCCAGTCTTGGCTGCCACCGCCGCCTCATGCCCGGCGGCTTTCAGCTCGGCGCAGTAATCGGCGGTGCGCCGATCCTGCCAGACAATCGCCGGATGGATCGGCATACCGGTCTGCGCATCCCACACCAAGGTAGTTTCACGCTGGTTGGTGATGCCAATCGCGGCCACATCGCCGGCGCTCAGACCGCTCTGCTTGAGCGCCTCGCGGCAGACCTTAAGAGTACTCAGCCACAGCTCTTCGCCGTCATGCTCAACCCAGCCGTCCTGCGGGAAATACTGCTTGAACTCCTGCTGCGCGCGCGCCACGGGCAAGCCCTGGGCACTGAAGACAATCGCCCGGCTGCTGGTGGTGCCCTGGTCGATGGCAAGCAGGTAATGAGACATGCAGATTTCCTTGTTTTTATAAGTTGTAGAGCGGCTGCTAGCCGCGACCAATAGGTGCAAACAACGCCTGCGTCAGCTGCGCCAGCACAGCGGCGTCCAGCTGCACTTCCAGCCCGCGCCGTCCGGCACTGACGTAAATGCTGGGAAACTGCTGCGCCGACTCATCGATAAAAGTACGCAGGCGCTTCTTCTGCCCCAGCGGGCTGATGCCGCCTAACAGATAACCGGTGGCCCGTTGCGCTGCAGCAGGGTCAGCCATATCGGCTTTCTTCACCCCGGCGGCATGTGCAAGGGCTTTTAGATCCAGCGTACCGGCCACCGGCACTACTGCTACCAGCAGCTCGCCCTTCTCACTGGCCGCCAGCAGGGTCTTGAACACCTGAGCAGGCTCAAGATTGAGCTTTTCCGCCGCTTCCAGGCCATAGGAAGCTGCCTTGGGATCGTGGTGATAACTGTGCACCTGGTGCACAGCCTTGGCTTTTTTCAGCAGATCAATGGCAGGAGTCATGTTCGAATGTGAAAACAATCTGACAAAGTTGGCGTACCTTAGCCTCAATTTGGCTGCGACGACAGCCTATAATGTCGCGCACTTTAAAGGACTCACCATGACCCTGCCGCCCCGCCAACACGACATTCTCGAACTTGCCCGCGAACGCGGCTATGTCAGCATCGACGAGTTGGCCCAGGCGTTTGCCGTTACCCCGCAGACCATTCGCCGCGACATCAACCAGCTCGCCGAGCAGGGCCTGCTGCGCCGCACCCACGGCGGTGCAGCGAGTGAAAGTTCCAGCACGCAGAACACCGCCTACAGCATGCGCGCTGGACAGATGCGCGATGAAAAACAACGCATCGCCGCCGCCATCGCCGCGCAGATCCCCAACCACGCCTCGCTCTTCATCAACATCGGCACCACCACCGAAGCCATTGCCCGTGAACTGCTCGGGCACAAGGGCCTGAAGATCATCACCAACAACCTGCACGTGGCCGCCCAGCTCAGCGCCAAGGCCGACTTCGAAGTGCTGCTGGCCGGCGGCACAGTACGCAGCGACGGCGGCATCGTCGGCCAGGCGGCGGTGGATTTTATCCAGCAGTTCAAGGTCGACTTCGCCCTGGTCGGCATCAGCGGTATCGATGAAGACGGCAGCCTGCTCGACTTCGACTACCAGGAAGTACGGGTCTCCCAGGCAATTATCAGCAATGCACGCCAGGTATTTCTGGCCGTCGACTCCAGCAAGTTCGGCCGTAACGCCGTGGTGCGTCTGGGCTCGGTTGCCCTGGTCGACCGGGTGTTCACCGATGCAGCGCCCTCCGCGGCAATCAACCGCCTGCTCGCCGAGCACAAGGTGTACCTCGACCTGGTGTAAGCCCCGTCGAACCTGCCTCGTATCTGCTGCGCGTCGGCGATACTGCGTTAGAAATGGCCTCGGAAAGCCGCTTGCGGCTAACGCGCTTTAGCGCAGCCCGAAGGGCAAGTGAAACGAGTACTGCTCATTTACAACCAGTAAACTCCGCGCCCTCGCCATTTCTGCCCTGTCTCACTCTAGCTCGCGAGACCCGAAGCAGGTTCTTCCCTCTTCACAGGACGACCACTGGGCGCGAAAGCGCATTGCGGGGTGGCGAAGCCGTGATTATTCGACTAGCATATTTTCGAAAGTGAACATTAAAAGTTCAATACTGACTTTCGGTGCCATCATGCCTACTCGTCTCGCCAGCAATACCCCACTCGCTGAAGTCTATGACCTTGCCGTGATTGGCGGCGGCATCAATGGTGTCGGAATTGCCGCCGATGCAGCCGGGCGCGGTCTGTCCGTGTTCCTTTGCGAAAAGGACGACCTGGCGCAACACACCTCATCGGCCAGCAGCAAGCTGATCCATGGTGGCCTGCGCTACCTGGAGCACTACGAATTCCGCCTGGTGCGTGAAGCACTGGCCGAGCGGGAAGTGCTGCTTAGCAAAGCCCCACATATCGTCAAACCCATGCGTTTTATCCTCCCCCACCGCCCGCACCTGCGGCCGGCCTGGATGATTCGTGCGGGGCTGTTTCTCTATGACCACCTAGGCAAGCGCGAGAAGCTGGCCGGCTCACGCAGCCTGCGTTTCGGTGCTGGCAGCCCATTGCAGGCTGAGATCACCCGCGGCTTCGAATACTCCGATTGCTGGGTCGATGACGCCCGCCTGGTGGTACTCAACGCAATGGCCGCCCGCGAACAAGGCGCACATCTGCACAGCCGTACCCGCTGCGTCAGCGCGCGGCGCAGCAAGGGCCTGTGGCATATCCATTTGGAGCGCAGCGACGGCAGCCTGTTCTCGATTCGCGCCCGCGCCCTGGTCAATGCCGCCGGCCCTTGGGTGGCGCGGTTTATTCGCGAAGATTTGAAACAGGAATCGCCTTACGGCATTCGCCTGATTCAGGGCAGCCATATCGTCGTGCCGCGCCTGTTCGACGGCGAGCAGGCCTACATCCTGCAAAACGAAGACCGCCGCATCGTCTTCGCCATCCCCTATCAGGAACGCTTCACCCTGATCGGCACCACGGACCGTGAATACCAAGGTGATCCGGCCAAGGTGGCGATCAGTGAAGAAGAAACCGACTACCTGCTGAATGTGGTCAACGCCCACTTCAAGAAGCAACTGCAGCGCAGCGATATCCTGCACACCTACGCAGGCGTGCGGCCGTTGTGTGATGACGAGTCGGACGACCCATCGGCAGTCACCCGCGACTACACCCTGTTATTGTCTGGCCACCCCGGCGAAGCGCCGCTGCTCTCGGTGTTCGGCGGCAAACTCACCACCTACCGCAAGCTCGCCGAATCGGCGCTGGCGCAACTGGCGCCCTTCTTTCCCAAGATGGGCCCAAGCTGGACCGCCAGCAGCCTGCTACCCGGCGCAGAGCAGTTGGACAGTCAGAGCGCTTTGGTGGAAGCGCTGTGCGCCCGCTTTGGCTGGCTGCCCACCTCACTGGCGCGGCGCTGGGCCAGCAGTTATGGCAGCCGCAGCTGGGTGATGCTCAAAGGCGTGAGTAACCTCAGCGACCTCGGTGAACACCTGGGCGGCGGCCTGTATACCCGTGAAGTCGACTACCTGTGCCAGGAAGAATGGGCCATGCAGGCTGACGACATTCTCTGGCGGCGTAGCAAACTCGGTCTGTTCACCACCCCGGCGCAGCAAGCCAAACTCGACAGCTACCTGCGCATCGAATCACCGCGCAGCCCGGAAGATGCTCACGCGGCGTAGATCCCCCGCATAAATCCAGGCCATAAAAAATGTCGGGAATCATTTTTAACGTCGCGTAGCGACGGCCCGCAGGGTGGCCGCCATGGATGGCAGGCCATAAAAAAGGGCGACCGAAGTCGCCCAAATTGCCTTGCGTGCCCCTTACAACAGAATCAGCTCTGCTTGCGCTTGTGCGAATCCTGCCAGATGAAATAACCGACACCGGCGAAGAAGGCGACCATCAGACCGACGGTGCCGATACCGGCGAGAACTACGACATCGATAAACATGGTTGCCTCCTGCGTGAAGCCTGTGTGGGTATGGCTTCAAGTTAACAGGGGCTGCAGGGGCGCTATTGATCCAGATCAACAAGCGGCGGGCGCAGGCAGGATGAGGCTGTACTTAGCTGATCCAGATCAAAAAATCAGCCTATGGCAAAGCCGCTTCAAGGCTTTTTCGGTTTGCCCTTGGGCTTTTTCTTGCCCTTGGGCAGCGGCAGGGCCTGTTCAAAGGCATCGCGCATTTCATTGAGTTTCTTGTCGCGCAGGTCATGGATGCGCTTGTCGCGCTCGGCTGCGAAATCAACCAGTTTGTCGTCTTTGCTCATGGGGTTGGCTTGATCAAACGAAAGGTCAGGTTCAGACGTGGTGCGCAGGCGCTGCGCGTCTTCGCCACTTGATGCTGCCAATAATGCTGGGTTGGTCCACGCATGACCAGCAGCGAACCATGTTGCAGCGGCAACGAATGCTCAATGCGACTCTGCCCTTTACGGCGCAGATCGAAGCGCCGGGTGCCGCCCAGGTTTAGCGAGGCGATCAGTGGATTAGCGCCCAGTTCGGCCTCATCATCACTGTGCCAGCCCATGGAGTCCTGGCCATCGCGATAATAATTGAGCAACACACCATTCAGCGGCTGCCCGACGGCCTGCTCCACCTGCGCACGAATCAGCGCCAGCAGCGGCGTCCAGGGCAGCGGTTGATGGGTTAAGCCTGAGTAGCGGTAGCTGGCCTCGGCATCGCCATACCAGGCCACCAGGCGCGGCACCGGCAGTTGCCGCCCGTAAATCTGCACCTGCGGCTGCTGCCAGGGCGTCTGCGCGCTCAACTCGGCCAGCCAGTGATCGGCGGTTGGCGTCTCCAGCCACTGCGCATGCAGCTGCAAGTCGGCGTTGGGTAACTGCAACGGGGTGTCGGCAAATAGATCCACGGGCAACAGACTCAAACTTCCACATCCACCCACAGGCCCTGGCGCGGCAACTCGCCGACCACGGCTTCATCGGCCTCGGCCACTTCACCTTCGGCCAGTTCTTCGGGGGTATAGCCGTGACGGCGCTGACGCCGACGCTGCTCTTCACGCAGCAGCGCCTCGGCTTCCTGCGGATGGCGTTTGTCCAGACTTACGCCGCTTTCCTTGGAGCTTTCGGCGGACGCGGTGACCGGCGGGATTTCCGGTCGCGGTTTGACCACGTCATGCTGGACGGTTACGGGAACCAGACTGTGGGGGATTGGCGGCAGCATCTATTTAGCCCTCCTTTGGTCAGACTGTCGGCCAGTCAAGCCGCGACTTGAGCCTTGCCTCGCTACACTTTCGATCTACCTAAACACACAAAGTGCCCGATGCGTAGTAATGCGCCTTGGGCCAGGGCCCGACGCTGCGTTAACATAGTCGGCTTTTTCACGCGGGAGACAAGCATGGCGCAGTATGAACCGGGGCAACGCTGGATCAGTGACAGCGAAGCGGAGCTGGGTTTGGGAACCGTTCTGATGCAGGACGGCCGCATGCTCACCGTGCTCTACCCGGCCACCGGCGAAACTCGCCAGTACGCCCTGCGCAATGCGCCTCTGACCCGCGTACGCTTCTCGCCGGGCGATGAAATCACCCATTTCGAAGGCTGGAAGCTGACCGTGCAGGAAGTCGACGATGTCGACGGTCTGCTGGTCTATCACGGCCTCAATGCGCAGCATGAAAGCGTCACCCTGCCGGAAACCCAGCTGTCGAACTTTATCCAGTTCCGCCTGGCCAGTGATCGCCTGTTTGCCGGGCAGATCGACCCGCTGCCCTGGTTCGCCCTGCGCTACCACACCCTCGATTACACCAGCCGCCAGTTGCAATCCAGCCTCTGGGGCCTGGGCGGCGTGCGTGCACAGCCAATTGCGCACCAGCTGCATATCGCCCGCGAAGTCGCCGACCGCATCGCCCCGCGCGTATTGCTCGCCGACGAAGTAGGCCTGGGCAAGACCATCGAAGCCGGCCTGGTGATTCACCGTCAGCTGCTCTCCGGGCGCGCCAACCGCGTGCTGATCCTGGTGCCGGAAAACCTTCAGCACCAGTGGCTGGTGGAAATGCGCCGGCGCTTTAATCTGGATGTCGCGCTGTTCGATGAAGAACGCTTTATCGAAAGCGATGCCAGCAACCCGTTTGAAGACTGCCAGCTTGCGCTGGTCGCCCTTGAATGGCTGTGCGACGACGAAAAGGCCCAGGACGCGCTGTTTGCCGCCGGTTGGGACCTGATGGTGGTAGACGAAGCGCACCACCTGGTCTGGCACCCCGAGCATGCCAGCCCGGAATACGCGCTGGTAGAACAGCTGGCTCAAGTGATTCCCGGCGTACTGCTGCTCACCGCCACCCCGGAACAGCTCGGTCAGGACAGCCACTTCGCCCGCCTGCGCCTGCTCGACCCGAACCGCTTCCATGATCTGGCCGCCTTCCGTGCCGAAAGCGAGCACTACAAACCGATTGCCGAAGCCGTGCAGGAACTGCTCGACCAGGGACGTCTGTCGGATGCAGCGCACAAAACCATTCATGATTTCCTCGGCACCGGCGGTGAAGAGCTGCTGACAGCCGTAAATGCCGGAGACAGCGAAGCCTCGGCGCGCCTAGTGCGCGAGTTGCTGGATCGCCACGGCACCGGCCGCCTGCTGTTCCGTAACACCCGCGCCGCCGTGCAGGGTTTCCCGGATCGCGAACTGCACCCCTACCCGCTGGCCAGCCCCGACGAATATATGGAGCTGCCGCTGGGCGAGCATGCCGACCTGTACCCGGAAGTCAGCTACCAGGCGCAGCCGGATGTCGATGAAGAACAACGCTGGTGGAAATTCGACCCGCGCGTCGAGTGGCTGATCGACACCCTGAAGATGCTCAGGAAATTCAAGGTGCTGGTGATCTGCGCCCACGCCGAAACCGCCATGGATTTGGAAGACGCCCTGCGTGTGCGCAAAGGCATCCCGGCCACGGTGTTCCATGAAGGCATGAGCATTCTTGAGCGTGACCGCGCGGCAGCCTACTTCGCCGACGAAGAGTTCGGCGCCCAGGTGCTGATCTGCTCGGAAATTGGCTCGGAAGGTCGTAACTTCCAGTTTGCCCACCATCTGGTGCTGTTCGATCTGCCGGCCCATCCGGACCTGCTTGAGCAGCGCATCGGCCGTCTCGACCGTATCGGTCAGAAGCACCGTATCCAGCTGCACGTGCCTTATCTGGAAAACAGCCCGCAGGAACGCCTGTTCCAGTGGTACCACCAGGCGCTGAATGCCTTCCTCGCCACCTGCCCAACCGGCAACGCCCTGCAGCACCAGTTCGGCAGCCGCCTGCTGCCGCTGCTGGAAAGCGGCGATGACGGCGAATGGCAGACCCTGGTCGACGAGGCAAAAACCGAGCGTCTGCGCCTTGAAGGCGAGTTGCATGCCGGTCGCGACCGCCTGCTGGAGCTCAACTCCGGCGGCGCCGGCGAAGGCGAAGCGCTGGTCGAGGCGATTCTTGAGCAGGACGACCAGTTCGCCCTGCCAATCTATATGGAGCAGTTGTTCGACGCCTTCGGCATCGACAGCGAAGACCATTCCGATAACGCCCTGATTCTGCGCCCCAGCGAAAAAATGCTGGATGCCAGCTTTCCGCTGGGTGACGACGAAGGCGTGACCATCACCTACGACCGCGACCTGGCCCTGGCCCGCGAGGACATGCAGTTCCTCACCTGGGAACACCCCATGGTGCAAGGCGGCATGGACCTGGTGCGTTCCGGCTCGATGGGCAACACCGGCGTCGCGCTGATCAAGAACAAGGCGCTGAAACCTGGCACCGTGTTGCTGGAACTGCTGTATGTCAGCGAAGTGGTCGCCCCGCGCGCACTGCAGCTGGGCCGTTACCTGCCGCCTATCGCCCTGCGCTGCCTGCTCGATGCCAATGGCAACGACCTGGCGGCCAAGGTCTCGTTCGAGAAGCTCAACGAGCAGCTGGAAACCGTGCCGCGCGCCAGTGCCAACAAGTTCGTCCAGGCCCAGCGTGACAGCCTCAACCCGCTGATCAACGCCGGCGAAGGCAAGGTCGCCGAACGCCACGCTGCGCGCGTCGACGAAGCCAAGCGCCGCCTGGCTGCTGAAACCGACGAGGAACTGGCCCGCCTGATCGCCCTGCAAGCGGTCAACCCGAGCGTGCGTGACAGCGAACTCAACGCCCTGCGCCAGCTGCGCGAGCAAGGCCTGGCCATGCTCGACAAGGCGGCGTTACGTCTGGAGGCTATTCGCGTACTGGTTGCTGGCTAAAAGGCTGCTGCGCGTCGGCCCTGCGGCGTTAAAAACAGGCTCGGAATGCTCATGTACAACAGTACACTCCGCTTCCTCGCCTGTTTTTGCCTTGCAGGGCTCTAGCTCGCAAGCCTTTGAACAGGCTCTGCCGCGTCTACCTGAGTAACTGCCTGCGGGCTGCTAGAGTCAGAAGCAATACTTCTGTCATCACAGCACACAGGAGCTTTCTGTGCCTGCACGCGCCGCCTCGCGCCGGTTTCGTCATAGCCTCGGCGGGCTTTGCCTGCTGGCGCTGCTCCTGCTTCCCCTGCTGCATCTGTGGCCCGCGCTAAACGGGTTGAACAACGCTCACCTCGACTGGCTGATCCGCCAGCGCGCCGCCGAACAGTCGCCCGACCCGCGCCTGTTACTGATCGATATCGACGACCTGAGCCTGCAAGTGCTGGCCGGTGAAGCCGGTAAATGGCCGTGGCCGCGCTCGCTGCATGGCGAACTGCTGGAATACCTGCTCAGCCAACAACCCAAGGCTGTGGCCTTCGATATCCTGTTCAGCGAGCCCGACCAGTTCAACCCGGACGCCGACAGCTACTTTGCCGAAGTGCTGCAACGCAGTTCCAACACCTACCTCGCCGCCCTGGTCCAGCAAGCCGACGAAGGCAGCCAGCCACCACTGCTACGCGACTATCCCGCATCCACCTGGCAAGCACCGGGGCAACGCGGCGCGGACGATCAGCGCGGCCTACTCCTGCTGCCCAACGCCTTCCCCAGCGAACTGTGGCGCCTGGGTAGCATCAACTTTCGCCCGGATGCCGACGGCATTGGCCGGCGCTATGAGCTGTACCGCAGTTTTGCCGACTGGCGTCTGCCCAGCATGCCTGCGCGCATCGTGCATGACCTGACCGGCAGCTTGCCGCAGCAACAGAATCTGTTGCTGGACTGGCCAGGTACCAGCCGCCTGCCCTACCCCCGCCGACCCTACGCCGCCGTACTGGCGGCAGCGCGCAATCAGGGCGAGCCGCTGGCAGCCGAACTGTTCAAGGACCGCATCATCGTGATTGGTACCACCGCCGCCGGCCTGCACGACCTGCGCCCCACCCCGCTGGACACCCTCTATCCAGCGCCGTTTATCCTGATGACGGCCATCGACAACCTGCTCAACAACAACCAGTTGCACGAAGCCGAGAGCTGGCTGGAGCTGCTCGGCCCGCTGCTGCTATTACTCGGCCTGAGCCTTCTGCTGCTGCGTGAACAACTGCCGGCGGCCTTTGTCCTGTGCCTGCTCGGCAGCCTGGCATTGTTCGCCGGCAGCTACTGGCTGGCCTTGCAGGGCCTGCTGCTCGGCGTGTTGCCCGGGCTGATCTGCCTGTGGCTGCTGCTGGCCGCCGCGCTGGCGTTGTTCTACCTGCGCCGGCGCCAGCAATTGCAGGACACCATTCGTCTGTTCAGCCGTTTTATGGACCCCGTGGTGGTCAATCAGCTGGTGTCGCGCGACGACCCGGAAGCCTTGCTGGCGAGCAAGGAGTGTCAGCTGACCGTGCTGTTTTCCGATATCCGCAGCTTTACCACCCTCTCCGAGCAGCACACCCCAACAGAAATTGTGCACCTGCTCGAAGGCTATTTCAGCAGTCAGGTCGAGGTGCTGTTCAAGCACCAGGCGACCCTCGACAAGTTTATCGGCGACGCCATCATGGCCTTCTGGGGCGCGCCGTTGGACAACCCGCAGCAGGCCGATCAAGCCGTTTTGGCGGCGATGGAAATGCTGGAAAACCTCGACGCCTTTCGCCGCGACTACAACTGCCCGGATTTCGACATCGGTATCGGCCTGCACACGGGACCAGCGGTCGTCGGCCTGGTCGGCGCAAAGCAGCGCTATGACTACACTGCAATAGGCGACACGGTGAACCTGGCCAGCCGCATCGAAGGGCTGACCAAGGGTCGCGCCCATCTGCTGATTTCTGCCGCCACCCGTGAGGCCTGTACGCTCGATCTGGACTTCGTGCCCCAGGGCGAACACCAGGTAAAAGGTCGCGCCGAAGCCGTAATGCTCTACGAACCGCGAAGGAGACATGATGAATAAAGGCCTCTGCAGTGCCCTTGCGGCGCTGATATTCAGCTTCTACGGCTTCTCGGCGCTGGCCGAAGTACGCCAGGCGCAGACCCTGCAGGACAGCGCCCTGCGCGCAGACCCCAGCGCCTCGGCCGCCAGTGTCGGCCAGGTCGGCAAACAGACGCAGGTACTGGTGCTGGAACGCCAGGGCGGCTGGTATCAGGTGCAAACCTCAAGCGGCCAGCGCGGCTGGCTGCCATTGCTCAGCCTGCGCTTTGCCAAGGATGCGCAAGCCAGCCGCAGCAATGACCTGGGCAGCCTGCTCAAGCTCGGCAACCAGGCCTCCCCTGCCAGCGGCGTAGCCACCGGGATTCGCGGTATCAGCGACGAAGAATTGCGCAGCGGTAGTGCCAACACCTCGGCCAGCGTGCAGAGCCTGGATGCCTTCGCCGCCAGCCCGAGTGAGGCGCGCAGCTTCGCCCAGCAAGGCGGCCTGCGCAGTCAGAGCCTGCCCTACGCCCGCTAATACGCCGAGAGGAGAGCGACATGCAAACAGCCGTATTACTCAAATGCGCCAGCCTGCTCGGCCTGGTTGTCAGCCTCAGCGCCTGCCAGGGCATGGAAGGCATGCAGATTCAGGGCGTAGACCTGGGCAAACTGGCCAGCGCCGGCCAGCACCTGACCAACATGGGCCAGAAAAGCGTCGATGAAGAGCGGGTGATCGGACAGAACACCGCCTCTATCCTGCTGAGCAAAGCTGCGGTGCTGAACAATCCGCCGCTGCAGGCCTACGTCAACCGCGTCGGCCTGTGGGTCGCCCAACACAGCGAGCGCCCCGACCTGCCCTGGCGTTTCGTCGTGCTCGACAGCCCGCAGGTGGCCGCCTATGCGGCACCCGGCGGTTACGTGTTTATTACCAGCGGCATGCTGACGCGGATGAACAGCGAGGCCGAACTGGCCGGCGTACTGGCCCATGAAGTCGCCCATGTGGTGCAGCAACATCACCTCAAAGCCATTCAGCAGCAGGCGCAAACCGGCCTGCTTACCGACCTCGCCACCCTCGCCGTGCAAGCCGGCGCCGCCGACAAGGGCGGCAGTCAGGCTGGCGAGCTGACCGACCGCTTTACCCGCAGCGTCAGCGACCTCTACAGCCGCGGCCTGGACCGTGGTGATGAATACGAAGCCGATGCCATGGGCGCGGTGATCGCCACCCGCGCAGGCTACGACGCCTACGGCCTGGCCGGCGTGCTACAAACCCTGGGCACCACCCGACAGAACGACGCGGCACTCACCAGCTTTCTCAAGGTGCACCCAGGTATCGACGACCGCCTGCAGCGCCTGCAACCGGTCTATCTGTATATCGACAAGAACGCCAGCGGCCCGAGCCAAAGCCTGGATACCCGCTATCAGCAGGCGCTTAGAAGCAAGCGGTAGAGGCAGACAGCCATTTAAGAACCTGTTTTGGATCTCGCGAGCTAAAGCGAGACAAGGCGCTACGTTAGTAACAGCCTTCGGCTGGTCAAGGCAGGCGAGGAAGCTGACTGGGCTCGCACGCGAGTTTACTGTTGTGAACGAGCATTACTCGTTTCACTCGCCCTTCGGGCCGCGCTAAAGCGCGTTAGCCACAAGTGGCTTGCCGAGCCTGTTTTTAACGCAGTATCGCCGACGCGCAGCAGATCCAAGGCAGGTTCTCAGTGGGTGTGGGGATGTTCGCGGGTACAGGACGGCTCGTAATCACACACGTGATGGCTAAACGGTGAAGTGGTGTGCGAGCCCGGCGCACCCGTCACCTGGAAGCAGCGGCTGGCGATAAACAACTGCACCAGCTCGGCGTCGAGCAAACCGCTCTGCGCCTCACTCTTGAGAATATCCAGCGCCCGTTCCAGCGGCATTGCCGGTTTGTAGGGGCGATCCGCCGCAGTCAAAGCATCGTAGATATCGCAGATGGTCATGATCCGTGAGGCGCAGGGAATCGCATCGCCAATCAAGCCTTTGGGGTAACCGCTGCCATCGAGTTTCTCGTGGTGCGCGCCGGCGATATACGGCACGCCCTGCAGGTCCGGAGTCCAGGGAATCAGGCTGAGAAACTGCTGGGTGTGCACCACATGCCGCTCGATCTCTTCGCGCTCAGCGGTGGTCAGGCTGCCCTTGCGCACCGCCAGGGCGCTGAATTCGCCCTCGCTGAGCAGGCTGACCAGGCAATTGCCGGGGGCCTTGACCAGCTCGCCCTGCACTTCTTGCAGATGCTGGAAATCGCCCTCACTGAGCATGCTCGGCTCGTTCGCCTGGATGATGTTGTTCAGGTAACGCTCCAGCCGTTCGCATTCATAGGCCAGCTCGGCTTCCATTTGCAGGCGCCGCTCATCACTCAGACCGCCCTGATGACGGTAGGCATGCAGCATCTTGCGCAGGGTCTGGTTGCGCAGGTTTTCCTGGGCCAGGGCGACGCGATAACGCAGGTTTTCCAGCACCTGCTCGGGAAGTTTCTTGGCCTTGACCAACACATGCTCGCGCACCCCGACTTTGCCAAAATCATGCAGCAAAGCGGCGTAGCGCAGCTCGCGTAAACCATCAACGCTTAGCGCCTGTTCGCGCAAGCGCGAATCAGGGGCGTGGGGTAACTGGTTGGCCAGGGTCAGGCACAGTTCGGCAACCCGGAAGGAATGGCCGCTGGTGGTCGGGTCACGCTGTTCGATGGCAAACACCGAGGCCTGCACGAAGCCGTCAAACAGCCGGCTGATGTCATCCAGCAACTGGCGGTTCTCGATCGCCACCGCTGCCTGGCTGGCCAAGGCACGCAATGACACGGCGGTTTCTTCATCGAAGGCAATCAGCTCAGGCTCAAGCTGCTCGCTGCCCTTGCGCTGACGGTTGATAAACTCCAGCACGCCGACCACTTCATGGCGATGGTTACGCATGGGAATCGCCAGGATCGACATGGTGCGATAGCCCATCTGCAGATCGAAGGAGCGGTTGAAGCGATACGGCGCATCGGCGGCAATCGCATACACGTCCTCGATATTCAGCTCGGTGCTGGTCAGCGCGACGTAGCCGGCAATCGAGGCCTTGCTCAGCGGCATGCGCTGATCCTGAAAGCTGTTCTGGCTGAGTGTGCCGTTCTGCGTCAGCTTGAAGATCAGCTGCGCCGGCGCATCCGGGCGGCGGCTGACCAGAAACAGCGAGGCGGCGTCGCTGTTGGACAAGCGGCGCCCTTCAATCAGGATCTTTTCCAGCAAACGGTCCAGATCACGCTCGGCTGATAGCGCCAGGCCTACGTCTACCAGCTTGCTCAGGTCATCATGCTTGCCCGCCAGGGCGGCGGCCAGTTGCTCGGTTTGATGCCGCAGGATGTACTGCTCACCGGCAAAACGCAGCAACGCCGACAGCTCCTCGACACTGGCATGCGGCGGTAACGGCAATACACCGGACTGATCCATGCAGCCCACCAGAATCGCGCCGCAACCCAGCCAGTCGGCCAACGGCCGGAGCGCCAGTAGCCGCTCATCAAGCAGCACCAGCGCCAGCTCATCCGGCAACGGGTCAGGTGTATCAATCGCCTGCAAGCTCAGTGGGCACTGAGCCAGGAGGTTGTGCAGGGGGTGTTCGCCAAGCGCATTGCTGTGGCCCAGCACAAGGCGGGAAGTGCCCATGGTGGTTGTCCTCAGTCGCAGTTGCGTGACAGCAGTGCGACTGAGTATTGCACAGGATTTAGCCATTGCCCGGCCGTCCGGCGCATGCCGAACGGCCAGGTAAAACGACTTAAGTGGTGGGCTGTAGCTGCATGCCTTGCTGCATTTTTGCGGCATCGGCGACGAAGCAGCGCGAGGCCTGCAGCAGCGCCACCATGGTCAGCAGCAAGGCCACCGGAATCAGGTACATGGCGTTGTGCAGACCGACGGCCTTAAAGGTCTCGTTCATTTCACTGGCCCCGGCCGCGAGCATCGCCGCGTGGGAGTAGTGATCCGACAGCATACCCACCGCCAATGGGCCAAGGCCGCCGCCAAGCAGGTACAGGCCGGCGAAGAACAGCGCCATGGCAGTGGCACGCAGGCGCGGCTCGATCACATCCTGAATCGCGGTATAGACACAGGTGTAGAAGTTGTAGGCAAACAACCAGCCGATGCTGAACAGCGCCACGAACACCGCGATTTCCACCCGCCCAGCCAGCAGGGCGTAACCCGTAGCCATGGAAGCAATCAACATGCTCAGCGCGGCAAACAGCAGGCGCCCGGTCTGCCAGCGCTGGTGAATCTTGTCCGCCAGCCAGCCGCCCAGGGTCAGGCCAACCAAGCCGGTCAAGCCGACGATCACCCCGGTGGCCATTGCCGCCTGCTCCAGCGGCATCAGGAAGTAGCGTTGCAGCATCGGCACCATGAACGAGTTGCAGGCATAGGTGGCGAAGTTGAAGGCCAGGCCGGCCATCACCAGCCACCAGAAGGTGCGGATCGCCATGACCTTGCGCAGGGGTTTTTCCACCGGCGTGGTGCGCGACTGCACCAGCTCGGCCGCGCCGCGCTTGGGTTCCTTGATGAAGAACATAAACAGCGCGAGGATCACCCCCGGCACGGCGGCAATAAAGAACGGCGCGCGCCAGCTGTCGAACGCCTTGACCATCGCCCCAATAGTGAAAAACGCCAGCAGCAGGCCAATCGGTAGGCCGAGCATAAAGATGCCCATGGCCCGCGCGCGTTTGTGCGCCGGGAACAGATCGCCGATCAGCGAGTTGGCCGCCGGTGCATAGCTGGCCTCGCCAATGCCGACGCCCATGCGAATCAGCAGGAAGCTCCAGAAGTTCCAGGCCAGGCCGTTGACTGCGGTCAACCCGCTCCAGACTGCCAGGCCCCAGCCCATGATCTTGCGCCGCGCACCGGTGTCAGCCATACGCCCCAGCGGAATGCCGGCAATCGCATAGACGATGGTAAAGGCGGTACCGATCAAGCCCAGCTGCAGGTCACTGAGATCCCATTCCATGCGGATCGGCTCAATGATGATCGCCGGAATGGTGCGGTCGAAGAAGTTGAACAGGTTGGCGAGAAAAAGCAGGAACAAAATGCGCCAGGCATTCGCCGCTTGTAGGGACTGCTGCTGCATGGGATCCATCTCTATTTGTTGTTATCGAAGCAGGTCGGTGGCACGTGGCCAGCCGCCGTATCCAGCATGTGCAGGCGCAATCTAGAGCCTTGCGACTATGCTGTCTGTGACTATTTGTTGCGTGTATGCCGGGTAATGGGCGCTTGGGCAAGCACACAGGTCACAAAGCGCATCGGAAAAACTCCGGATATGCCTCAGTAAAACCGGGTGAAACAGCGAGATTTTCTATTTTTCATGCTACAAACAAGCCTGTTGAGCGAAACATGGCCATTTGCCGCTCCACCCTCGTTAGCCGCCGGAATGTCTCTAAATGAAAACAAAAAAAGACGCTGTGACCTCCCCCGCGACCGAAGCCACACTGGCTGACCTGGCTGATACCCTGCTCGCGCCGCTTGAGCGCCCCTCCCCGCTGAAGCCCCCCATGCGACTGGACAGCAGCGGCGAGCAGTACATGTATTTCACCGAGCGCGACATTGATCGCATCCTCGATAACCTAGACGGCCTGCGCAGCCTGGTGTTCCCTCCGGCGCCACAGGATGACGACAGCGAACGGCGGGTGCAGCACTTCCCCTCGGTCTGTTTGATCGGCCTTGGCCGCTGCGGCTCGAACATCGCCCTGGATGTCGCCTCCCTGGTCTACAACGCCCGGCAGTTCTACCTGAGCGAATTCAACAACGAAGAAAAGGCCGTGGCCGAGCAGGATTTCCGCCCCACGCGCTGGATTCGCAGCAACCTGCTGCGCGCGCCGAGCAAGGACAGCAAACCGGTATTCCTGATCGAGCCACTGGTCATGCTTGGCGACCTGGACAAGGACATCGAGGGGCGCATCCGCTTCTCGCGCAAGGGCGAAACCAGCGGTTTCCTCAGCGACTACAGCAAGATGAAAATCATGGACCTCTCCGAGGTGCATGCCGGCGGCGCCGGTAACGCGCCGATCCTCGGTCAGTACCTGGCCAAGATCATCCTTAACAAGGACACCCAGCGCTTCACCAATGAAGACTGGAAGTTTATTCACAGCTACCTGATCGATTCCTGCGGCATCAAGGCCAACCAGTCGCGTCTGTACTTCTACATCTTCAGCGCTGGCGGCGGCACCGGTTCGGGCATGGCTTCGGAGTTCGGCCTGGCGCAGCAGTTCGCATACATGAGCAAGACCTTCGACACCAAGAACTTCGACGAAAGCCCGGAGAACCGCGACCACAGCTTCGTATTCGAGCCGATCTTCACTAGCGGCATCTGCATCCTGCCGAACATCTCCGACCAGCGCAGCGAGATGTCCGAGGCCCTGCATATCAACGCCGGTCGCCTGCTGTGCAAGTACCTCGCAGAGGAATGGGACTTCTCCTACAACTTCGACAATGAAGAGAACAGCGAAGCCAGCGTGATGCGCCGCATCCGCCCATGGAACGCGATGATGCTGATCTCCAACGACATCATGCGCTACGCCGAAGAGAGCGATGACGGCAATATCCAGAACATCGACGTCAACGCCATGGAGCGTCACGCCAATCAGTACATCTCTCAGCAGATCTTCAACATCCTCACCGCCCAGGCGGTGACCACCGACTACGACCAGAACTACTTCCGCCGCGCCGGCATCGACATCGGCGAAACCATCCGCCTGGACGCCAACGACCTGTTTATGAGCTTGGCCGGCCCGGTGGCCGTGGCCTACGCCGAATCAGTGGTGCCCGAGCAAAGCGCTGCGACGCTGGAGAAATTCCGCGTGTTGGACAAGGAGCCGTCGAGGCTGAATATCGACGACCTGTTCTTCCGCTCCATCGACCTGCCGCACTTCAACAAGGTGACTCAGGCCATCGAAGGCATCAGCTTGTTGCCTATCGAGTCCAAGCGGTATCGCGAAGCACTGGATGAATACAAGAAGTCCGACTACAACGCCGCCAAACTCAGCGACCTGCACTTCTTCAAGAACTGCTCCTCGGTGGTGTCGATTGTCTCGCTGCCGAAAGACTACAAGCTGTCCTATATGGACCTGAACCGGCTCAAGACCCACCTCAACAGCCTGTTCCCCAACACCACGCTGAAGCGCTATGCCCTGGTGATCGGCGCCTCGGCCAACCTGTCGCTGACCACTTTGATCGCCAAGAGCCCGTGCCTCTCGGACGACTTCCTGACCCTGATCGTGGCCTTTATCAAGCGCTGCTTCGCCCGCGACCCACACCGCTTCGACGAGAGCCTGGACAACGCCATTCTTGATTTCATCATGAGCGATGAGTTCGACGAGGTGCGTGTCGACGCCATGCTCAACGAGTACGAGAACCCGGCGAAGATCCTCGACACCAACTGGTACGCGATCAAGCCGATGTACGAGAAGAAATACCGCGAGCTGATCCACGATCAGGACAAGTTCGTCTCGATCAACGACATCCGCCTGTCACGCGACAGCGTGAAAAAAGCCATCAAGTATCTGCGCGAGATCTACCGTCACCGCATCGGCAAGACCCGGGTTATCTCGCTCAACAAGTACGCCGAAGACAAGCCCGAGTAAGCCACTGCAACCTGCAACCCGAGTTCAATCGGGTTGCAGGTTGACACCTCAGATCGCTCGCCATTCCTCAAGCCAGCCCAGGCTGGCCTGGGTGCCCGCCTCTCCCGGTCGATACTCGGCCGCCAGCCAGCCCCGATAACCACTGTCACGCAGAACCGTCAGCAGCGGCGCGAACTGCAATTCTCCGGTGCCCGGCGCACCACGCCCCGGGTAATCGGCAAACTGCACATGACCGATACGCCTGGCCAACAGGGCAATACCGGCCTGCATATCCAGACCCTGGCGCGCCATATGGTAGAGGTCGTACTGCGCAGCCAGATTGGGATGGGCCACAGCTTTGAGCAGCGCATCCAGTTGCGCCGGGGTGTTGCTCAGAAAACCCGGCATATCCAGCGGATTGATCGCCTCCACCACCACGCCAATGCCCAATAACTGAAAGGCCTCGGCGGTCTTGCGCAGATTGTCGATCAAACAGGCCAGCGCCTGCTCAGGCTCAACGCCGTCAGCCAAACACCCCGGCAGCACATTGACCAACGCCGGACGCACCATCGCGGCGTAGCTCAAGGCCTGCTGCAGCGCGACATCGAACTCGGTCTGTCGCGCGGGCACGGCAGCCAGACCAGGACCGCCGCTCATCAGGTCACCGGCGGGCAGGTTGATCAGGCGCAGCGGCATGTCGGCAGCCTGTAACGCCTCTTTCAGGCGAACGGCCGGCAACTCATAGGGAAACTGGATTTCCACGCCATCGAAGCCCGCAGCGGCAGCGGCCACTACTCGGTCGATCAACGGCAACTCGGTAAACAGCAGCGACAGGTTGGCAGCGATCTTCATGGTTGTGGCTCTTGATGCTGTGGCCCCCGGTATAGCTGCACCAGGGTCGCAGGGTCACGCTCCAGATTGCCCTGACTGCCGTGCTGGCGCATCAGCTGCGCAGCCAGGCCACTGAGCGGCGTCGCCGAGCCAATCTGTTGCGACAGTTTGACCGCCGTATCCAGATCCTTGAGCAAGGTGCGCACATGCCATTTGACCGGTTCGAACTGACTCTCGGCCATCTGCGGCGCGAGAATCTGCAGCGGCTTGGAATCGGCGAAACCGCCGGCCAGCGCTGGCGCGATCAGGCTGGCATCAACCCCGGCCTGCTCGGCCAGGGCGACCACTTCGGCGATCACCAGCGCATTACAAGCGACGATCATCTGGTTGCACACCTTGGTCACCTGGCCTGCGCCAACGTCGCCCATGCGCGTCAGGCGTTGCCCCAGATGCGCGAGAATCGGCCGCACCCGTTCGATATCCTCAACCCGGCCACCAGCCATGATCGCCAGCGTGCCGCTGGCCGCGCCCGGTGTACCGCCGGAAACCGGCGCATCGACCCAGTGCATGCCACAACGTGCGTAAAGCTCGGCGGCCATTTCGCGGGTGGCCGCCGGTTCCAGGCTAGAGAAATCCACCAGCAGCTGGCCAGGTTTGGCCGTTTCAACAATGCCACCCGGGCCAAACACCACCTCGCGCACCACCTCGGTGTTGGCCAGGCAAAGCATAACGATATCCGCCTGAGCACAGAGCTGCGCCGGGCTGGCAATAACCTGCGCACCCAACGCTTGCAGTGGCGCGCACTTATCAGGGGAACGATTCCACACACTCAGCGGATAGCCAGCAGCCAACAGGCGCTGGGTCATGGGCAGCCCCATCAGGCCAATACCAGCAAATGCCAAAGCAGGAAGGGAGGTGGACATAGGCAGACTCCGACTCATTGATGGTCGCCATCTTAACCTAGCGGCGCCGGAACCTGTCCCGCCAGTCAACGCCCGAGCAACAGGCCTACAGGCCGTCTTTTTCCAGATGATCGAGATTGACCGGCTCGCCGCTCTGCGCGCCGAGCTTGGTGCGAATATCTTCGAACATCAGGTCGTACTCCGCGTGGCTGCGCATGATCAGGCTGCTGTTGGTCGGCAGACCATGCTTGTGCGCCAGGCGCGTGGCCACGCTGGCGAAGTTGTAGGCGGTATCACGGTGCAGCTCGAAGACCTCTTCAAACGCCTTGCCCTCCACCTGCCCCTGCATACGCATATGCAACATCGGACCTTCGGTTGGGTCCTGGCGTACTTCGTAATGGAGATCAACGCTAAACAGCGGCGTCTCGGCCGTGGCCAAGGTATTGGCGCGATGCAAATGTCCCGGTTCAAACATGCTGGTAGCTCCTGCAATCAGTCCATGGTGCTGCCAGCATAGTTGCTCTGGATAAAGCGTGGTACGCGCGCCAGATCAGTGCAGCGGCGCGCGTTCAATGCGTTCCTGCGCCAGCACCCAGGGCGCCACGACCACCGCCCACAGCTCTGGATCGCGGGTTAGCAGGTCTTCGGCGCGGCTGTCATCAACCTTGCTCAACAGACCTGCGGCGAGCCAGGCGGCAACTTTGGCGTGTTCGTTCTGCGCCACGGCCTGCGCCACTTCGATCAAATCCTGAGTGCCATCGACCAGCAGCAAGGCGCCGCGGGCGAAGAAAGGCTGCAGCTCCTGCCAGGTAATAGCTGCAGTTTCACCAAGCAGCTTTGCATAGAGGGTGCTAGGTTGTTCTGTCATGGTTTGCCCTGTCATGGATGGCCGCTTTTTAAATCGGCCGCCATGATAGCGTCGACCAGCCCGCTGGCAAATTCGCAACGCTGCTCGCGACGTTGCCAACGGCGATCAAGACACGCCGTTTTTCTATACATTTATTGCGTTAAAGCGACACCCCAGGGTTTTGCCCCCAGTAAGCCGCTTTTCAAGCCGCAAAGCCGCGCTCTACACTGCAGCGGTACAGTTGCCGGGGGGATGACCGGGGAAACAACCCGGTTCTGCAGCTTTGGCCGCCAGAACTACAACAATCAAAACCAATAAGAGTGGAGCACTATGAACAAGGCTACTAAGCAGATTTCCAAACTGTTTGCCGCCATGGCCATGGCTGGCGTTGCCAGCTACTCGGTAGCGGCTGACACCATCAAAATTGGCCTGGCAGGCCCAGTCACCGGCGCAGTCGCGCAATACGGTGAAATGCAGTTCATCGGTGCCAAAATGGCTATCGAGCAGATCAACAAGGCCGGCGGGGTGAACGGCGCAATGCTCGAAGGCGTGGTGTATGACGACGCCTGCGATCCGAAACAAGCCGTTGCCGTAGCCAACAAGATCGTCAACGACGAAGTTAAATTCGTGGTTGGCCACCTCTGCTCCAGCTCCACTCAGCCAGCGTCCGACATCTACGAAGACGAAGGCATCCTGATGGTCACCGCGGCTTCCACCAGCCCGGACATCACCGCTCGCGGTTACCAACTGCTGTTCCGCACCATCGGTCTGGACAGCCTGCAAGGCCCAACCGCCGGTAACTTCATCGCTGACCACGTCAAGCCGAAAGCTGTTGCGGTAATCCACGACAAGCAGCAGTACGGTGAAGGCATTGCCACCGCGGTCAAGCAGACCCTGGAAAGCAAAGGTACCAAAGTCGTTATGTTCGAAGGCATCAACGCCGGCGACAAAGACTTCTCCGCGATGATCGCCAAGCTCAAGCAAGCCGGCGTGGACTTCATCTACTACGGTGGCTACCACCCAGAGCTGGGCCTGCTGCTGCGTCAGTCGGCTGAGAAAGGTCTGAGCGCCAAGTTCATGGGCCCAGAAGGCGTAGGTAACAAGGAAATCTCGGCCATCGCTGGCCCGGCTTCCGAAGGCCTGCTGGTTACCCTGCCGAAGTCGTTCGACCAGGACCCACGCAACAAGGCTCTGGTTGATGCGTTCAAAGCCAAAAACGAAGACTCCAGCGGCCCGTTCGTGTTCCCGGCTTACGCCGCGGTACAAGTGATCGCTGAAGGCATCACCAAGGCTGGCGATACCGACACCGCTAAAGTGGCCGCAGCCCTGCGTGCCAACAGCTTCGACACCCCGACTGGCAACCTGGCCTTCGACGAGAAGGGCGACCTGAAAGACTTCAGCTTCGTCGTTTACGAATGGCACCAGGACGGTACCAAGACTGAAGCCAAGTAAGCTTCCCGCCTGAACCCAAAACCCACTGCTCTGGCAGTGGGTTTTGTTTATTAGAAGAATTCCGGTTGCACGCTGCGCCATAAGCGCTGCATTGCGTGAAAACCCAGGAGTTAGGCAATGCCTGATCTTTATCACTACCTGCAACAGCTGGTTAACGGTCTGACCGTTGGCAGCACCTATGCCTTGATCGCCATCGGCTACACCATGGTTTACGGCATTATCGGCATGATCAACTTCGCCCATGGCGAGGTTTACATGATTGGCTCGTATGTAGCCTTCATTGTGGTCGCCGGCTTGGCCATGTATGGCCTGGACAGTTTACCCATCGTGATGATTGCGGCCTTCGCTGCCAGCATCATTGTCGCCAGTGCCTATGGCTACAGCATCGAACGGGTCGCCTACCGCCCTCTGCGCGGCGGCAACCGTCTGATTCCGCTGATTTCCGCCATCGGCATGTCGATCTTCCTGCAAAACCAGGTACTCCTGGCCCAGGACTCCAAGGACAAATCGATTCCCAACCTGCTACCGGGCAACTTTGTGTTCGGTGAAAGCACCATGAATGGCGTGGTGATTTCCTATATGCAGGTGCTGATTTTCGTCGTCACCTTCTTTGTCATGGTCGGGCTGACGCTGTTTATCTCCCGCTCACGCCTGGGCCGCGCCTGCCGCGCCTGCGCCGAAGACATCAAGATGGCCAACCTGCTGGGCATCAACACCAACAACATCATTGCCCTGACCTTCGTCATCGGCGCCGCACTGGCTGCCATCGCCGCCGTGCTGCTGGGCATGCAATACGGCGTGATCAACCCGCACCTGGGCTTCCTCGCCGGGATCAAGGCCTTCACCGCAGCGGTACTCGGTGGTATCGGCAGCATCCCCGGCGCAGTGCTTGGTGGCCTGCTGCTGGGCGTGGCCGAAGCCTTTGGCGCCGATATCTTCGGCGACCAATACAAGGACGTGGTGGCGTTCAGCTTGCTGGTACTGGTGTTGCTGTTCCGCCCGACCGGTATCCTCGGCCGTCCGGAGGTTGAAAAAGTATGAATACCTCCATTACCAAAAACCTCAAGACTGCGATCTTCAGCGCCCTGTTGGTGCTGGCCGTGGCCTACCCGGTTATCGGCCTGAAGCTCTCCACGGTCGGCATCAAGCTCGAAGTGCAAGGCGCCAGTCCGGCAGTTCTGTGGACCATTCTCGGCTGCTCGATTGCCATGTTCTTCTGGCAACTGTTCCGCAACCAGCTGAGCACGGTCTGGAGCAACGCCCCCAAGCTGCCAAGCATGCCGGGCAAAGCCAGCGAGTTCCTCACCCTGCCTTCGACCCAGCGCTGGATCGTCCTCGGCCTGATCGTCGTCGCGCTGGCCTGGCCGTTCTTCGGCTCGCGCGGTGCGGTGGATATCGCCACGCTGATCCTGATCTACGTGATGCTCGGCCTCGGCCTGAACATCGTGGTCGGCCTGGCGGGTCTACTCGACCTCGGCTACGTGGCCTTCTACGCCGTAGGCGCCTACAGCTACGCGCTGCTGTCGTTCTACTTCGGCCTGAGCTTCTGGATCTGCCTACCGATTGCCGGCCTGATGGCGGCGTTCTTCGGCTTTATCCTGGGCTTCCCAGTGCTGCGCTTGCGCGGCGATTACCTGGCCATCGTCACCCTGGGTTTTGGCGAGATCATCCGCATCCTGCTGAACAACATGACCTGGCTGACCGGTGGCCCCAACGGCATCGGCTCGATCCCCAAGCCAACGCTGTTCGGCCTGTCGTTCGACCGCAAGGCCGCCGAAGGCATGCAAACCTTCCACGAGTATTTCGGGGTTGCCTATAACTCGATCAACAAGGTGATCTTCCTCTACCTGATCGCCCTGCTGCTGGTGCTGTTGACCCTGTTCGTGATCAACCGCCTGCTGCGCATGCCGATCGGCCGCGCGTGGGAAGCCCTGCGTGAAGACGAAATCGCCTGCCGCGCGCTGGGCATGAACCCTACCGCGATCAAGCTCTCGGCTTTCACCATCGGCGCTTGCTTCGCTGGTTTCGCCGGCAGTTTCTTTGCCGCGCGTCAGGGCCTGGTCAGTCCGCAGTCGTTCACCTTTATCGAATCGGCGATCATCCTCGCCATCGTCGTACTGGGCGGTATGGGCTCGCAGCTGGGCATCATTCTGGCGGCCATCGTGATGATTCTGCTGCCGGAACTGGCGCGTGAATTCAACGAATACCGCATGCTGATGTTCGGCGCCCTGATGGTATTGATGATGATCTGGCGTCCGCAGGGCCTGCTGCCCATGCAACGTCCGCACCTGGAGCTGAAGCAATGAGCCGCCCGATTCTAGAAGTAAGCGGCCTGTCCATGCGCTTCGGCGGCCTGCTGGCCGTCAACGGGGTGAACCTGCAGGTCGCGGAAAAACAGGTTGTATCGATGATCGGCCCGAACGGCGCCGGCAAGACCACCGTATTCAACTGCCTGACCGGCTTCTACCAGCCCACCAGTGGCAGCATCCGCCTCAATGGCGAGCAGATCGAAGGCCTGCCTGGCCACAAGATCGCTCGCAAAGGCGTGGTGCGCACGTTCCAGAACGTGCGTCTGTTCAAGGATATGACGGCGGTGGAAAACCTGCTGGTCGCTCAGCATCGCCACCTCAACACCAACTACCTGGCGGGCCTGCTGAAGACTCCGGCGTTTCGCAAGAGCGAACGCGAAGCCATGGAGTTCGCCGCGCACTGGCTGGATCAGGTCAACCTGACCGAGTTCGCCAACCGCACGGCCGGCACCCTGGCCTACGGTCAGCAACGCCGCCTGGAAATCGCCCGCTGCATGATGACCCGCCCGAGCATCCTGATGCTCGACGAGCCAGCCGCCGGCCTCAACCCGCGCGAGACCGATGACCTCAAGGCGCTGATCCGCGTGCTCAGCGACCAGCACAACGTCACCGTGCTGCTGATCGAGCACGACATGAAGCTGGTCATGAGCATTTCCGACCACATCTATGTGATCAACCAGGGCACGCCCCTGGCGGACGGCACGCCGGAACAGATCCGCGCCAACCCGGACGTGATCAAAGCCTACCTGGGGGAAGCGTGATGCTGTATTTCGAGAACGTTTCCACCTTCTACGGCAAGATCCAGGCGCTGCATGACGTCAACGTCGAAGTCCGTCAGGGTGAGATCGTCACCCTGATCGGTGCCAACGGTGCTGGCAAGTCGACCCTGCTGATGACCCTCTGCGGCTCGCCCCAGGCGAGCAGTGGCAGCATCCGCTACCAGGGTGAAGAGCTGATCGGCCAGGACACTCCGAGCATCATGCGCAAGAGCATTGCCGTGGTGCCGGAAGGTCGTCGGGTGTTCTCCCGCCTGACCGTGGAAGAAAACCTGGTGATGGGCGGCTTCTTCGGCAGCAAGGCCGACAATCAGGAACAGCTGGACAAGGTGCTGCACCTGTTCCCGCGCCTGAAGGAACGCTTTGCCCAGCGCGCCGGCACCATGTCTGGCGGTGAGCAGCAGATGCTCGCCATCGGCCGTGCGCTGATGAGCAAGCCCAAGCTGCTGCTGCTCGATGAGCCGTCTCTGGGCCTGGCACCGATCATCATCCAGCAGATCTTCGACATCATCGAACAGCTGCGCAAGGACGGTGTGACGGTGTTCCTGGTCGAGCAGAACGCCAACCAGGCGCTCAAGCTGGCCGACCGTGGCTATGTACTGGAAAACGGCCGGATCGTCATGCAAGGCAGCGGTGAACAACTGCTGAACGATCCAAAGGTACGCGACGCCTACCTCGGCGGTTAAGCGCTACCCCGCTAAAAAACCGCTCTTCGGAGCGGTTTTTTATTGCCGAAGACAAAGGCTCACCCCGCCCGCCTATCTGCGCGTCGATACTGACAAACGCTTTTATCGCCGCCGTTCGCCCGATGTTCAGCGCACAGGGGCCCCGGCCGGTTACAATGGCGGCCCTTTTTTTGCCGATGACCGTTTTTATGACCGACCCCATTCGCCTATCCAAACGCCTGATCGAAGTGATTGGCTGTTCGCGCCGCGAGGCCGAACTGTATATCGAAGGCGGCTGGGTCACGGTGGATGGTGTGGTAGTGGAAGAGCCGCAGTTCAAGGTCGCCGAACAGCGCGTGGAGCTGCTTCCCGATTCCGTGCTGACCCCGCAGGAGCCGGTCACCCTGCTGCTGCACATACCTGCAGGGCACTACCCGGATCGCGCCGTTGAGAGCATCGGCGCAGCCGGCCACTGGGCTGAGGACGCAGCCGGCATCCGCCCACTGAAAAGCCATTTCGCTCGCCTGGTCAGCTGCGCACCGCTGCAAGCCGGGGCCGATGGCCTGCATGTGCTGACCCAGGACTGGCGCATCGAGCGCAAGCTCAAAGAAGACCTGAGCAAACTGGAGCAGGAATATGTGGTCGAAGTCATCGGCACCTTGAGCGCCAGCCAACTCAAGCGCCTGGCTCACGGCCTGACCTTCAACGGTGTGGCTCTGCCCCCCTGCAAGGTTAGCTGGCAAAACGAAACCCGCCTGCGCTTCGCCTTGAAGAACCCACTGCCTGGGCAGATCGTGTTTATGTGCAACAGCGTCGACCTCAAGGTGCTGGGCATGAAGCGCATCCGCATCGGCGGCGTGCCCATGGCCAAAGTCCCCGCGGGTCAGTGGCGCTACCTGGCAGGCAAAGAACGCTTCTAATTTTTCAGCTGATGCGTTTTGTGCATCAGCCCTTTTCAGGACCACCCCATGCTTAATAACGACGTACTGCGCAGCCTGCGCTACACCCTCGACATCAGCGACGCGCAGATGGTCGACATCATCAAGCTCAGCGGCAAGCAGGTCGCCCTCAACGACCTCGCAGCGATGCTCAAGAAGGATGACGAAGAAGGCTTCACACCCTGCGACGACGAGCTGATGGCGCACTTCCTCGATGGCCTGGTGTACTTCAAGCGCGGCAAAGACGACAGCCGTCCGGCCCAGCCGCTTGAGCTGCCGATCACCAACAACACGGTGCTGAAGAAACTGCGCGTGGCCTTCGAGCTGAAAGAAGACGACATGCACACGATCATGAACAGCGTCGACTGCCCGGTTTCCAAGCCGGAAATGAGCGCGCTGTTCCGCAAGTTCGGCCACAGCAACTACCGCACCTGTGGCGATCAGTTTCTGCGTAACTTCCTTAAGGGTCTGACCCTGCGCGTTCGCGGCTAAGAACCTGCTTACGATCTGCTGCGCGTCGGCCATCCGGCGTTAAAAACAGCCTCGGAAAGCCACTTGTGGCTAACGCGCTTTAGCGCGACCCGAAGGGCGAATGAAACGAGTAATGCTCATTTACAGCCCGTAAACTCCGCTTGATTCGCTACGCTCACCCTTCGGGTCAGCCTGCGGCTGTTACTGCGCTACGCTGCGTTTCTCGGCTGTTTTTGCCTTGTCTGGCTCTAGCTCGCGAGATCGTAAACAGGTTCTAAGTCCGCGCTGCCATGCCTGCCCGCATGGCAGCGTATTTCCACGGGCAATGATGACTGCCATGGCGCGGTCAGATGATTAGGGTAGTGGCACTCATCCGTTAAAAGGATTCGCCATGCATCCCTACTTCAGCCTGCAAGGCCGCACCGCCCTGGTTACCGGTGGCACCCGCGGCATCGGCAAGATGATCGCCAAAGCTTTTGTCGAAGCTGGCGCCACGGTCTACGTCTGCGCCCGTGACGGCGAAGCCTGCGCACAAACCGCTGCCGAGCTGTCGGCTTTTGGCACCTGCCATGGCATCGCCGCCAACCTGGCCAGCGAAGAAGGCGTGCACGTGTTGGCCGAGCAATTGGCCGGCACGATCGGCAGCCTGGACATCCTGGTCAATAACGCCGGCACCACCTGGGGCGCACCGCTGGAGAGCTACCCGGCCAAGGGCTGGGAAAAGGTCATGCAGCTCAACGTGACCTCGGTGTTCAGCTGCATCCAGCAATTGCTGCCACTGTTGCGCAAGGCCGGCAGCGCGGCTAATCCGGCGCGGGTAATCAATATCGGTTCGGTCGCCGGCATCACCTCCCACGGCGAAGACGCTTACGCCTATGGCCCGAGCAAGGCGGCGCTGCATCAGCTGTCGCGCATGCTCGCCCGCGAGCTGGTTGGCCAACATATCAACGTCAACGTAATCGCGCCGGGGCGCTTCCCGAGCAAGATGACCCAGCATATCGCCACCGACGAGGCCGCCATGGCCGAAGACACCGCGCTGATCCCAATGCAGCGCTGGGGCCGCGAAGAGGAAATGGCCGCCCTGGCGATCAGCCTGGCGAGCACCGCCGGGGCCTATATGACCGGCGCGATCATCCCCATCGACGGCGGCTTTCACCTCTAGTCAGGTACTATGGCGGCGTTTTCACTCGATCACGCCGCCATGCCCTACTCCGTCTCGCCCATAGGTTTTGTCCGCTCCTGCTTCAAGGAGAAGTTCGCCATTCCCCGTCAGCCGCAATTGGCCCCAGCGGCCCGTGGCGTACTGGAGCTAGTCGCGCCGTTCGATAACGGCGATGCAGTGCAGGGGTTGGAGCAGGTCAGCCATGTCTGGCTGCTGTTTCTCTTTCACCAGGCCCTGGAAGACAAGCCGCGGCTCAAGGTGCGCCCGCCGCGCCTGGGCGGCAATCAATCGGTTGGCGTGTTCAGCACCCGCGCCACCCACCGGCCCAATGGCATCGGCCAATCGGTGGTTAAGCTGGATAAGGTTGAAGCCGGCAAACTGTGGCTGTCCGGTATCGACCTGCTCGACGGCACCCCGGTGCTGGATATCAAACCCTACGTGCCCTATGCCGACAGCGTCGCCGGAGCCTACAACCGCATCGCCGACAGCGCGCCAGCGCTGATCGAAGTCAGCTGGCAGGACAGTGCACTGATCCAGGCAACCGAACATGGGCAGCGCCTGAATGAACCGCTGGTCGAGTTAATCGAACAATGCCTGGCCCAGGACCCGCGCCCCGCCTACCAGCAGCCGAGCCCAGAGCGCCGCTATGGCGCGTGCTTCTGGGATGTCGATGTGCACTGGCACTACCCGCAGCCTGGCAGCATTTGCGTGCTGGACGTCGTGCCCGCCGGCTGACCTAGTTCGCGCCATCCCACACACGCAGATAGGCCGACCAGTTATTTTGTCTTATATTTACCAGATAAATGTATACAAAATAGGATGCTCACCATGCTCGAACGCCCCGGTCGCCTCAATGGCTTGCGCCATATCGCCCTGCTAGTCCCTGACTTAGAAGCCTGCGAACGCTTCTATGTGGATATTCTCGGCATGCAGGTGCTGCACCGCGCCAATCCAGACCTGGTCTACCTGACCTGCGGTAACGACAACCTATCCCTGGGTCACGCTTCTGTGCCCAGCAGCGGCGAGCAGGCGGTGGATCACTACGGCTTTATCGTCGATAGCATCGACGAGCTGCACGCCTGGTACGCCTACTTCAAGGCACAGGGCGTGACCCTGCTGGACCGCCCCTTCGCCCATGGCGACGGCGCGCACAGCTTCCACTTGCTCGACCCCGCCGGTAACAAGGTACAGCCGATCTACCATCCGGCCGTCTCCGGGCAGCGCTTCAGCCACGCGCAATAGCCGGCAGTACGCCGTCGACACGGCGTTCTACACTGAGTAGACGCCCGTCAGCAGTGATCGGCAGAGCCCTGCTGGCGACAAACAGGCGTGCACTGTTCAACGCCTTGCGGGTATGGTGAGTGCAAGGGCCATGCTGCCAAAGCGCCAGTAAGCGGCCCGATAAACCGTCATCACACATCGACACACTGTGAACGTATGAAAGCCAGCACCTACGCGCCGACCGAGAACCTTGTCGATCTGCTGCTCGACGCCATCTGCGTGGTCGACAAACGCGGTCGCTTCGTTTTTGTCAGTGCGGCCTGCCAGCGCATTTTCGGCTACAGCGCAGACGAGATGATCGGCCAGGTGATGATCGAGATGGTGCATCCCGAAGACCGCGCCAAAACCCTGCAGGCCGCCAAGGAAATAATGGCCGGCGCGCATAAACCGAACTTCGAGAACCGTTACCTGCGCAAGGATGGCAGCACCGTGCATATCCTCTGGTCCGCACGCTGGTCGGAGGATGACCAGGTGCGCATCGCCGTCGCCCACGACATCACCGAACGCAAACGCAGCGAAGCCTTGCAGGCCGCGCTGTACGGCATCTCCGAAGCCGCTCACTCGGCCAAGGACCTGCTTGGGCTGTTTCAGCAGGTGCACCAGATCGTTGGCGAACTGCTGCCGACCATCAGTTTTTCGGTCGCGCTGTACGATGAACAGAACGACGAGCTGAGCTTCCCCTATCCCGCCGAACAACCGCCGACAACAAATGCCGATACGCCGCTGAATGCCGCCACGCTGAGTGCGCAGGTGATTCGCAGCGGCAACACATTGCTGCTTTCCGACAGCAGCCAGACGCAGCCAGCAGCCCTACACAGCTGGCTCGGCGTACCGCTGCGCTCACACCGCGGGATAATCGGCGCACTGCTGGTGCAAAGCAGCGCCTCCACCCGCTACAGCGAACGTGATCAGGAGCTGCTGCAATTTGTCTCGACCCAGGTGGCCACGGCCATCGAGCGCCAGCAGATGCTCAGCCATCTGCAATTTATGGCGCAGTACGACCAGCTCACCCAGCTGCCCAACCGCGAACTGCTGCGCGATCGCTTACACACGGCCCTGGCCCGCGCGCGCCGCGAGCAGTCGCAAGTAGCGCTGCTGTTTCTCGATCTCGACAAGTTCAAGCAGGTCAACGACAGCCTCGGCCATGCTGCTGGCGACCAGCTGCTGCAAGGCGTCGCTCAGCGTATCCAGCTGTGCCTGCGCGAGGCCGATACGGTGGCGCGCTTTGCCGGTGATGAATTCGTCGTGCTGCTGGAGGACTTTCACTCGGCCGATCATGCCAACGTGGTGGCCGAGAAAATCCGCCAGAGCCTCAACCAGCCTTTCGAGCTTTGCGGGAAGAGCCAGACCATTCTGCCGAGCATCGGCATCGCCCTGTATCCACAACACGCCCAGGATGAACAGCAACTGTTGCAGCATGCCGACAACGCAATGTATCGGGCCAAGCAGAAAGGCGGCAACCGCGCGCACAGTGCCCTTGAACTTGAGTAAGCGCGCATAAAAAAGCCCGCCAATTGGCGGGCTTTTTATTACGGCAGGCTTACTTCTCGACGAAGGCACGCTCGATCAGGTAATCACCCGGCTCACGCATGCGCGGCGAGATCTGCAGGCCGAACTCGTTGAGTACTTCGCTGGTTTCATCGAGCATGCTCGGGCTGCCGCAGATCATCGCGCGGTCGTCCTGCGGATTGATCGGTGGCAGGCCGATATCCTCGAACAGCTTGCCGCTGCGCATCAGGTCAGTCAGGCGGCCCTGGTTCTCGAACGGTTCACGGGTCACTGTCGGGTAGTAGATCAGCTTGTCCTTCAGCGCATCGCCGAAGAATTCATTCTGCGGCAGGTGCTCGGTGATGAACTCGCGGTAAGCCACTTCGTTCACATAGCGCACGCCGTGAACCAGAATCACCTTCTCGAAACGCTCGTAGGTTTCCGGGTCCTGAATCACGCTCATAAACGGCGCCAGGCCAGTGCCGGTGCTGAGCAGGTACAGGTGCTTGCCTGGTTTGAGATCATCCAGCACCAGAGTACCGGTGGGCTTCTTGCTGATGATCACCTCGTCGCCTTCCTTGAGGTGCTGCAACTGCGAGGTCAGCGGGCCATCGGGCACCTTGATGCTGAAGAATTCCAGATGCTCTTCCCAGTTCGGGCTGGCGATCGAGTAGGCACGCATCAGCGGACGGCCGTTGTCCTGCTGCAGGCCGATCATCACAAACTGACCATTCTCGAAGCGCAAACCTGGATCACGGGTGCACTTGAAGCTGAACAGCGTGTCGTTCCAGTGATGAACGCTGAGAATGCGCTCGGAGTTAAGGTTGCTCATGTGCCGGGGGCTCCGAAGAATGGAATATCAGCTGCGCGCCTGTGCGCATTTGCACGGCATTGTAATGAGCGGCAGAATATCTGTTAACTTGATTATCAAGATATAGGTTATCGGTTATATAGATATGCGATTTACCCTCAGACAACTGCAAGTCTTCGTCGCCGTGGCCCAGCATGAAAGCGTCTCGCGCGCTGCCGATTCCCTGGCCCTGTCGCAATCGGCCACCAGTACTTCGCTCAGCGAACTGGAGCGTCAGTCCGACTGCCAGCTGTTCGACCGCGCCGGTAAACGCCTGTGCCTTAACGCCCTCGGCCTGCAGTTGTTGCCACAAGCGGTGGCGCTGCTCGACCAGGCCAAGGAAATAGAACGTCTATTAGGCGGCAAGAGTGGCTATGGCTCGTTGAATGTCGGCGCCACCCTCACCGTCGGCAACTACCTGGCCACCCTGCTGATCGGCAGTTTTATGCAGCGACACCCGGAATGCCGGGTCAAGCTGCAGGTGCATAACACCGCCTACGTGGTGCAGCAGATTGCCCACTACGAGCTGGACATGGGCATGATCGAAGGCGACTGCCAGCACCCGGATATCGAGGTACAGCCCTGGGTCGAAGATGAGTTGGTGGTGTTCTGCGCGCCGCAGCATGCGCTGGCGCAGCGCGGTGAGGCGAGCCTGGAAGAGCTGACGCGTGAGGCGTGGATTCTGCGCGAGCAAGGCTCCGGCACGCGCCTGACCTTCGACCAGGCCATGCGTCACCACCCCAGTAGCCTGAATATCCGTCTGGAGCTGGAACACACCGAGGCAATCAAACGTGCAGTGGAATCAGGCCTGGGGATTGGCTGCATTTCCCGTCTGGCGCTGCGCGATGCGTTTCGCCGCGGCAGCCTGGTGGCGGTGGAAACCCCCGAGCTGGATCTGCGGCGGCAGTTCTACTTTATCTGGCACAAGCAGAAGTACCAGACCGCCGCCATGCGGGAATTTATCGAACTGTGCCGCGCCCTGACCGCCGGCGTGACGCGCAGCGACCAGATTGTTCTGCCGACTATTGCCTGAGAACTGCGGATTAACCGAGCAGGATAATCGCCCACACTAGGGCAATCAGGCTGAGGGCGGTGAACTGGGCGGCGCTGCCCATGTCCTTGGCATTTTTCGACAGCGGGTGCAGTTCCAGGGAGATGCGGTCGATGGCCGCCTCCACCGCCGAGTTGAGCAACTCGACGATCAAGGCGAGCAGACACACCGCGACCATCAGCGCGCGCTCTACGCGGCTGACATCCAGATAAAACGCCAAAGGCACCAGCACCAGATTGATCAGCAGCAGCTGACGAAAGGCGGCTTCACCGGTAAAGGCCGCGCGCAAGCCGGCCAGGGAATAACCGGTGGCATTGAGAACACGTTTAAGGCCGGTTTGGCCTTTGAATGGCGACATCATCACAACCATCTCGAGAAAGCCCGGCAGGCTACGCCAAGCCCGGGAGAAAAGCACTTCAGTTAGACGGAATCGACTCCAGTTGCTGCAGCAGCAACGCCGCCTGTGTGCGAGTGCGCACCCCGAGCTTGCGGAAAATTGCCGTGACATGGGCCTTTACCGTGGCCTCGGACACGCTCAACTCATAGGCAATCTGCTTGTTCAGCAAACCGTCGCAGACCATGGTCAGCACGCGGAACTGCTGCGGCGTCAGGCTGGCCAGGCCGGCGCTGGCAGCCTTGGCTTCAGCCGACAGAGCAATCGCTTCCTGAGTCTGCTGCGGCCACCAGACTTCGCCATCGAGCACCAGGCGCACTGCCTGCTGAATGGTTTCCAGCGGGCTGGATTTGGGGATAAAGCCACTGGCACCAAACTCCCGCGAACGCGCGACGATGGACGGCTCTTCCTGAGCGGAGATCATTACCACCGGAATATGCGGGTATTGCCCACGCAGCAGCACCAGGCCGGAGAAGCCGTAGGCACCGGGCATATTGAGGTCGAGCAGGACCAGATCCCAATCAGTCTTCTGCGCCAGGCAGGCTTCCAGCTCAGCAATACTGGCCGCTTCAACCAGCCGTACATCCGGCCCTAGACCCAGTGTCAGCGCCTGTTGCAAGGCACTGCGAAACAAGGGGTGATCATCAGCAATAAGGATTTCAAAAGCGGCCATGGTGAATCCTGTTTTTGTTATGTGGATACCCGCAGGGGTACTGTCCAGGGCACGGTGAACAGTGCGTGCAGGCCGCAGGGTTGCCGCGCAACCAGGCCTGAAAACACAGAAAAGCGACCAAGCATGCCCAGCACTGACGGGGTGGTCAAGCACGACGCTTTGCGGCACAGTTCGCAGCTTTGCCGACGAGAGCCTGAAATGCGAAGCCACGCCCTGCGCGCCGACCTGTTGATGCTGCTGACCGCAATGATCTGGGGCTCGGCGTTTGTCGCGCAGCGCCTGGGTATGGACTCCATCGGCCCCTTCCTCTACAGCGGCCTGCGCTTTGCCTTGGCGGCGCTGATTTTGCTGCCAGTGCTGCGTCTGCTGGAAGGTCGCAGCAGCAGCGCGGCAGTCGCACCACTTAACCGCCAACTGCTACGTGGCGGCGTGCTGATGGGGCTGGCACTGGCACTGGGGATCAACCTGCAGCAGGTTGGCCTGTTGTTTACCAGTGTGACCAACTCCGGCTTTATCACCGGGCTGTACGTGATCATCGTGCCGCTGCTGGGGCTGTTTATCGGCCACAAGACCGGCCTGGGCATCTGGCTGGGCGCGTGCCTGGCGGTGGTCGGCATGTTTCTGCTCAGCGTTGGCGAGGGCTTTACCGTGGCCTCCGGTGACTGGCTGCAACTGGCCGGCGCCTTCGTCTGGGGTGTGCATGTGCTGCTGGTGGGCTTCTTTGCCGGCCGCCATGACCCGCTGCGTCTGGCTCTGGTGCAGTTCATCACCTGTGCGGTGATCAGCCTGGTGCTGGCGGTGATCTTCGAGGAAATCCAGCTGCAAGCGATCATCGCCGCCGGGCCGGCGATTCTCTACGGCGGCATATTCGGCGTGGCCATCGGCTTTACCCTGCAGGTGGTGGCGCAGAAAGACGCCATCGCCTCCCACGCTGCCATCATTCTCTCGCTGGAGGCAGTATTCGCCGCCATCGCCGGGGCCTGGCTGCTGGGTGAATCGCTGGAACTGCGTGGTTACTTCGGCTGTGCGTTGATGTTTTCCGGCATGCTGTTGGCGCAACTGTGGCCAAAGAAACTGGCCCACTAGCCGCTAGAGAAACTCGCGCAGACGATCATGCATTGGATCATCCAGCGGCACCGCGCGTGGCGCCTTGGCGGCCAGGTAGTGCTGACTGAAGACATCCAGATAGGCATTCAATCCGTCAGCAGCACGCTGGTCGCCGGCCAGCTCCAGGCACAGAGCGGCGACTTCGGCGGTGCAGAAATGGTCGTCGCGTTTCGAGCGGCGCAGTTTGTAGCGCGACAGCTGCTCGGCCTGCAGGCTGAGTACCGGCAGGCTGTCGAGGTAAGGGCTTTTGCGAAACATCTTGCGCGCCTCGCTCCAGGTGGCATCCAGCAGCACAAACAACGGCCGCTTACCCGGCGCTGGCTGCACCTCGCTGACCACCCGCTCGGCTGCGACATATTCGCCGGGAAATACCAGATAAGGCTGCCACTGCGGATCGCGCAGCAACGCCGGCAACCCGGCATCCACCTCAACCCGCGACCAGCCAAACGCCGAGGTATCGGCCAGCACGTCGGCAATCAGCCAGCCGGTATTGCTTGGCTTGAGCGCCTCAACATCGTGCATCAGCAGACACACCGCAGAAGTTGCGGCAATACGCGGGCGCCAGGCGCACAGGCAGTGGGTCATCACCAGGCGGCAATCATCACAACGCACCGAGCGGCTACCACGGGCAAGAAAAGGTTTGGCACTGCGGGCAATTCGCGCAGCCCGCAAACGCGCGACGGCGTGGCTCATCAGGCGTACACCTGACAGAAGAGAAGGAACGGCATGAGTTATCCAGGGGTCAGCAAGCGCGGCAGTCTAACAAAGCCCACTGCGGCTTATTCAACCGTGCGTCTTACGCCGCCTGCCGTGGCAACTGCGTAAGTGCCGCCAGACGAGTAAGATAGGCGCCACTGAACCTCTGCCCGGCACTGCCGGTCAGAGGAGCGAATCGACTTTGGAGAACCCCATGCTGCGTTTGACCAGCCTGACCCTGGCTTTGAGCCTGCCCCTGTTTGCCCATGCCGCCACCCTGAAAGACTTTGAACTGAGCAAGACCCTGGAAAAAGTCGCGCGCGAAAGCAGCGTGGGCACGCCACGGGCGATCAACGAAGACATTCTCGATCAAGGCTACACCGTTGACGGCAGTGAGCTGGTCAACCACCTCAGCGTACGCAGCGAACATGCGGCGCAGATGCGCGGCAATCCGGATGTAGTGCGCGCGCAACTGGCCAACAGCGTGTGCCGCAATGCCGGTTATCGCCAGCTGCTGGTGCGCGGCGCGGCGCTGCGCTATGAATTCAGCGAATACAAAAGCAACCGCCCGGTGACCACCGAGCGTTTCAGCAAAGCGGATTGCGGCCTGTAAGCCTCAACCGCCACCCTGCTGCGCGCGCCGTTGCTCATCATCGGCGCGCAAATCCGCCAGCAACGCGTGCATATAACGCGAACGCCGCATTGCACCTTCAAGCCGCTGCAAGCACTCTTCTTCCAGACTTATCTGGTTGTTGCGCGCGGCCTGCTGCAACAGGCGGTATAAATCCACATCAAGGTCCAAGGTCAACTTAGGCATACCTGCCCCTCCTTTCCCGCACCCACTGGCCTGCGCTAACGCAGACAGTGTGGTTCTCCCCGCCCTTGCACGGCTGCCTGCTCCTCGGCACTGAGCAAATCGCCAAGCGGTTTTTCCAGCAACGCGGCAGCGGCCTCCAGCACATGCGCCCAGCTCGCCTGGTTGGCGAACAACATGCCGGCTTCATCCAAGGTGCCACCTCGATTACGGTAGCCCAGCACCCGGCTGTGTCGAGCGTCACCGAGCAGCGGCCACAGATGCCCACGGGCGACTTCCGCACGCATATGGGTGAGCAGCACGCGCCGTACGCTGGCAGCCGGGAATAACCGTTCAACCCGCTCGGCATCGACAATCACCGCCTGTTCCCAGGTATCGCGGGCCGCACGAAAACGCCCCGGCTCTTGCAAGTAAACCAGACGCCAGGCACATCCGGCTGCGCTCAGACGAACGGCCACGCGCTGCATTTCCGCCAACTGATAACTACCGGTGGCGATCAGCAGCAAGGGCTGCTCGCCAGGCTGTTCGGCCAGCACAAGGGCGCCATCCTGCGCCAGCTGCTCGGCCTGTTCGCGGGTGAATACGCATGGCCGCTCGCGCTTGGCAATCACCATGCAGGCGATCTGGCCACGCGCCTGGTAGATGCCCGGCAGAAGCGCCAATACCGAGTTGTGATCGGCCGGAAATACCACCCGCACCATATCGCTCATCTCACCGAGCAAAGCCTCGCAGAAGGTGGTGTCCTGGTGCGACTGCTGATTCTTGCCGTTTTCCCAGGTATGCGAAGTAGCCACCAGCGGCCAACCGAGCCAGCCTGCGGGGCGCCCCGCCTCTTTCTGCTGCCGGGCAAAGATGATCCGCTGGCGCACCGCGCCGAGCATCTTCACGCAGAAGGCCTCGTAGCTGGCCACCAGATTCAAGCCACCTTGGTTGGCCAGACAGGCGGACACCACGGCCTCTTCGTTGAGCGCGGTGATGATGGCGCCATCCAGCGCTTCCAGCTCGCTCTCCGGCGCAGTCACCCGGTGCTTGAGCGCCTTGAGCACACCGCCCAAGCGATTGCTGGCCAACTCATCGGGGTTGCCGATGCGCGGGCGCAGCTGCGGGTTGGTTTGCACTAGATCGACAAAGAAGCGATCCAGGGCCAGCATCGGCGAGCAGGCGCCGTCCTGATACTGCAACTCAGGCAGCTTTGGCAGCGCTGGATGGCGCTGCGCCAACGGGTTATCGCGCTCCAGCGCGCGAGAACCTCGATTCGCAAACAGCGCGCAGGCGGCGCTCAGTTCATCCGGGGCCACCCAGAGCTGCGCAGCATGCTGGTTGAACAGTTCACGGGCGCCGCTATCGATATGCGGATTGGCCGGCAATGGCAGGTTATGCGCCGCATTGCTGCCAGCGCCATAGAAGCCGAACCCCTTGAGCGTTTCGGCAATGCCGTAGGGCATCGGCAACGGATAGTTCAACACGCCATCGTGCAGCTCCTGCACACGGCGACCCAGGCGCTGCTCCATATCCCACAGAGCGCAGACAAAAGCGGCTGGGTCGCGGCCATCGAAACTCACGGGATCAAAGCCGCAATGGCGCAGGTGCTCGCGAAAATTCTCCAGCCCGGCAGGCGTCGCCAGCTCGGTACGCTGCTCGATGCGCCGGCCGTTGGCAATCATCAGCGGCAAGGACAACCCACAGTCTTCGGCTCGCCACCAGCGCGGCATCCAGTCACTGCCACGTTGCTCCTCGGCCGCACCATCGGAGAGAAACGCCACCAGCTTCTCGCCGGGTAACGGCAGATGGGCATATTGCAGCTCGGCAAAACCCAGATAACCGCCCTCGGCAATCCCGCCTGCCGTATGTGGATTGACGTGGCTGCCCAGCGGCGCGCTGACCTGACCGGCCGCGTTCTGCACATAGCTGTAGAAGTCCGCTACCAGCTGGCTCATCCCGGCTTCGTCACAGGGGTAACGTTCGGCCTGCTCCGGATGCTGATTGGCCGTCAGCAGGTTGAGCGCCTCGATGGCCGCCACACAGTGGCCTTGGCCCATCAACCAGCCGCGGGTTTCCCCAGTCAGGTTATTCAGCGCCAGGTAGCCGGCATAGGCCGGCACCATATTCAGCGCGCCGCCGGTATGCCCTTCGGGCGAGACCTTGAAATCCTCTGCGGCCAACGCCACACCATCGAGGCGCACGCGCTGGGCATAGGTCATATGCACCACCAACCACAGCCCCGCGGCTGTCAGCCGATCCAGCGCATGAAAGTGGCGGTAAACACTCGGCAGGTCCGCCTGCACACCCGCCTGCGCCAACTGGTGCGCCATACGGTAGACCGCAGCGCAGGTCTGCGGACTATGCTGCAAGGGACCATAACCGCGCTGCCAGGCGGCGAAGGTTGGCTCAAGGCGGGCATGCTCGGCCAACTCGCTGGCGCTGGGAAATAGCTGGGTCATATGCGGCTCCGATAGTTTTAGTCAGCTTAGAGCGCGGGATACAGGCAGATGCTGACCTGTATCAAAACCCCCGGTTACCTGATGGGACAGCCTTAAGCGCCACCCATTCAACGTGTTCAAGGATTAGCCATGGCCCTGCTCAACTTCCTCGGCGCAATTCAACAAGTCACCGGCTCCTGCTACCTGATCGAAAGCCGCGACGGGGCACGGGTATTACTCGACTGCGGCATGCGTCAGGGCCACCGCGAAGAGGAAGACGGCAACCGCGCGCCGTTTGCCTTTGACCCGCACAGCCTGGACGCCGTAGTGATTTCTCATGCGCACATCGACCACACAGGCCTGCTACCAAAACTCACAGCCGCCGGTTATCGCGGGCCGATCTTCGCCACTGATGCGACTTGTGAGCTGATGGAGTTGATGCTGCTCGACGCAGCCTTTCTTCAGGAGAAAGACGCGGAGTGGGAAAACAAATGGCGCGCGCGGATGGGCAAGGCGCCAATCAGCCCGCTCTACACCACCGCCGACGCCGAACAGGCGCTGAGCCAACGCCGGCCAATGATGTATGGCGAAAGCCGCGAAGTGGCCAAGGGCATGCAAGTGACCTTTCACGATGCCGGACATATCCTCGGTTCGGCGATTGTCGAACTCGAAGTACAGGACCATCACCTGACCCGCCGCCTAGTGTTCTCCGGCGACCTGGGCAATACCTGCTCGCCCTTGATGCAAGACCCCAGCACGCTGAGCAAAGCCGATGTGGTGCTGCTGGAATCGACCTACGGCGACCGTGACCACCGCTGCAGCGAGGACACTCTGGAGGAGCTGGCGGAGATTCTGCAGCAGGCCCATCGCGACGGCGGCAACGTGCTGATCCCGTCCTTCGCCGTTGGCCGCACTCAGGACCTGATCTACTACCTTGGGCGCTTCTACCACGAAGGCCGGCTGCCGCAGCAGGCGGTGTTTCTCGACAGCCCTATGGCAATTCGCGCCAACGCCATCTACTCGCGTTTTCAGGATCAGTTTGCCGCCGAAGACCGCGCCGCCTTTCAGGCCCGCGGCAGCAAACGCATCGAAGACTGGCTACCGATCCTGCGCTGCACGCCGAGCCCGGAAGAGTCTATGGCGATCAACCGGATACAGAGCGGCGCAATCATCATCGCCGGCAGCGGTATGTGCACCGGCGGGCGCATTGTCCACCACTTCAAGCACAACCTCTGGCGCGAGAATTGCCACCTGATTTTTCCCGGTTTCCAGGCCAAGGGCACGCTGGGACGCAATATCGTCGACGGCGCCGAGAACGTGAAAATCCTCCATCAGCGCATCGCGGTAAAAGCCATGGTGCACACCCTCGGCGGCTTCTCGGCGCATGCCGGGCAATCGCAGCTGCTCGACTGGGTCAGCCACTTCGAACACCACCCCGAGCTGTACCTGGTGCATGGCGAACTGGAGAAGATGCAGGCCCTGCAACTGGCCTTACGCGAGCGTCTGAACTGGATCGCCAACATCCCTGAACCAGGCGAGCAAATCGCCCTCTGATGCAGTCCTGGCATGGGCTGTCGGTTGTCACGCATGGGCATGCGTCGCACAATCCCTCAGCCAGCAGCCATACTCAGGACAAGGCCGACGCGGCAATAGGCTGCCCGGCCGGCAACCAGAAGGAGAAGTTGTATGCCCTATGAATCGGACGATTTTCTGTCCCGGCATTTTCAGACCAGTGGCGTCGACCTGACCACCCGAGTGGAAGAACTGGGCATCCTCGCCGCACCGCCCGACAGCCCCAATACCAAGCTCTACCAGGCCATGCTCGGCACGGTTGTGCGCATGGCGCAGGCCGACCGCAACCGCTGGGACGCCAAGATCATGCTGCAGACCCTGCGCGAAATGGAGCATGCCTTCAGCGCGCTGGAACAGTTCAAACGGCGGCGCAAGGTGACCGTGTTCGGCTCGGCGCGCACCCCGCCCAATCACCCGGTGTACAACCTGGCCCGCGACCTGGGCGCGACCCTGGCCAAGCATAATCTGATGGTTATTACCGGCGCCGGTGGCGGCATTATGGCGGCCGCCCATGAAGGTGCCGGGCTGGAAAACAGCCTGGGGTTCAATATCACCCTGCCCTTCGAGCAAGGCGCCAATGCCACCGTGCAAGGCAGCAACAACCTGCTGTCGTTCCACTTCTTCTTTCTGCGCAAACTGTTCTTCGTCAAGGAAGCCGACGGTCTGGTGCTCTGCCCCGGTGGTTTCGGCACCCTGGACGAAGCCCTGGAAGTGCTGACCCTGATCCAGACCGGGAAAAGCCCACTAGTACCGGTGGTGCTACTCGACCAGCCTGGCGGCACTTTCTGGACCAGCGCCCTGACGTTTTTGCAGGAACAGCTGCAGGACAACGGCTACATCCTGCCCAGCGATATGCGCCTGATGCGTCTGGTGCACAGCGCCGAAGAAGCAGCCGAGGAAATAGCCCAGTTCTACCGCAACTATCACTCCAGCCGCTGGATCAAGGAACGCTACGTTATTCGCCTCAACCATGCGCTGAGCGAAGCGGCCATGCAGCAGCTCAACGATGAGTTCCGCGACCTGTGTATGCACGGCGACTTCCAGCAGCAAGCGCGCTGCGACTCCGAGCAGGACGAACCGGAGCTCTGTCATATGACGCGCTTGGCCTTTGTCTTTAACGGCCGCAACCACGGCCGCTTGCGCGAACTTCTGGACCTGGTCAATCAGACGCACAACTGGGCGGAAAGCGCCTGACCTAGAGCCCAGCCGATAGCCTGTTTGCGGGTTATCGGTAATCGTGGCTCAGCTGGCTAACAAGAAAAGATCAACCACACACATTTCAGTACGGGAAGCATTGGCTTCCAGTACTGCTGCATCATCGGCGTGTGGGAGTAGGTAACGGGGAGAACGGAGGGCGCGGATACAACTGGTCGGCGAATAACTAGCTTCGGTTTAATCGTCCAGCGCACCGCGTAGCAAGCGCCCGATCAGCTCAGGCGGATAACCCCGATAGCTAAGAAAGCGTCCCTGCTGGGCACGCTCGCGGGCATCACGGGGCAGCTCACCGGCAAACTTGCGTTGCCAGGTTTCCTGCAGATGTTCACACCAGTCGATACCACTGTCGCGCAGTGCCTGCTCGACATCACTGCGGGTCAGGCCACGCTGGGTCAACTCTTCACGAATGCGCAACGGCCCATAACCGGATCGCGCCCGGTAGCTGACAAAGGCCTCCAGATAACGCGCCTCAGACAGCAAGCCTTCTTCAGCCAGGCGATCGAGAGCGGCTTCGATCAACTCATCTGCCGCTCCACGACTGCGCAACTTGCGGGTCAACTCAACCCGGCCATGTTCGCGCCGTGCCAACAGATCCATGGCCGCCCGCCGCACCGCGACGGGGTTATCCAGAGCAATGGACATAGGCAGGCAAATCAAGCGTCGGCGTCAGCCAGGTCATCGGCCGTGGAGTTGGCCTTAACCGTCGGACTGACCACCAGCAACTTCTCACGGATCAAGCCTTCAATGGTGCGTGCCACTTCCGGGTTGTCTTCCAGGTACTTGGCCGAGTTGGCCTTGCCCTGACCGATCTTGTTGCCCTGGTAACTGTACCAGGCACCGGATTTCTCCAGCAGACCGAGCTGCACGCCGAGGTCGATGATCTCGCCGTTACGGTAGATGCCCTTGCCGTAAAGAATCTGGAACTCGGCCTGACGGAACGGCGGGGCCACCT